>Ga0123342_1000907_pt1 | contig 49188 bp, 21 predicted proteins | sample Turbeawhitnodule_FD_89960 | JGI IMG/M metagenome (GOLD analysis project Ga0123342, IMG submission 89960) | Root nodule microbial communities of legume samples collected from Mexico - Turtle bean Mexico white nodule | ecosystem: Host-associated > Plants > Roots > Nodule | place: Mexico: Nepantla...
TCTTTTTAAAAAATATTATTTTTTTTTTTATATTGTTTTTATTTTTTTTTTTTTTTTTGGTTTGAACTCCAAGTATTTTGTTTTTTCACAAGGATTTAGTTTAGTACCATGTTTTTGTTTTATCTTATTTTTCATGTAAGGAGAGTGTTGTATACGAGATTTTCTAAAAAAATATTTTTATTTATTCATGAGAGTAATCTAAGTTTAAAAATATTTTCAATGTTAATAAAATTCTAATAAATAAGTATTATAGATTAAATTTTTTAAGAGTTTATTCCTAACATTGATTTCATTTAGGTGTTGTTTATGTTCTCAAATGGGGTTCAGACCCAGATAACTATTGATTGCTCATATTTCCAATCAATCATAAAAAATTATTCAAGTTAATCATAGTCACAAAATAAATAAATGAAAAAAAATTAATTTTAAAAATAAAAATAATCAATCATTATATTAACTAAATTAAATATTATTTTAAAAATAAAAGATAATCAATTACCAAATTAACTAAATTAAATAATATTTTAAAGATAAAATAAATTATTAATATAAGATAGTTTATATTATTAATAAATAATTTACAAATCAGTATCTAATTAATTACCAAAATTTTAACTATCAACTTCAAAATATAACTTTTTGATAACTAAAATTTTCGTATTTAATTAGATACTAGTCTAAATATAATTAAAATTATTTTATATACTAATAAATTATTTTATTTTATAACATAATATTTAATTTAGTTAACATAAAAATTAATTTTTTATTTTAAAACTAGTCTCTATTTAATATTTTTTAATAAATAAAAGACTTAAAAATCAAATTTGTAATCAATAAAAGCCAAAAAAAATTACAATATGCTGTTAAAAAAATACCACTATCAAATTAAAAATTTCAATCAATCATAAAATCTTGTTATAAATTTGTTTGTTCTTTTTTATTAACGATACCAATTGACTAATATAAATATCCATAAACTACGATTTTTTATAGCTAAAAAGAAATATAATATATAATAGATATGGGACAATGATTAGAATCTTCATAATAAATTATATTCCTTATTTAAGAAATATAGGACGAAACACTAGAATGAATTATTTCGTCATAAATTATTATGATGGTGATAAATATATATTATCACCCTTATATCAATTCCAATATTCGAAGTGGAATTGTTGTGACCGGTGTTTGTTCTGCTTTATCGTAGGACGCGGAACGAAGGAAAGTCAAAAGACTGAAAAGCCCCCGAGAGCATTTTAAAATGACCCAAACGGTACGTTTCCTTCCGAGAAGCTCTAAACCCAAAAGATCTCTTACGCCGAAACCCTAAAACCCCATTTTCTCCCACACATGTTTGGATCTTTCCTAACCTTTTACATCCAAACCCTAATTTTTACCCCCGCTTATATTATTTATCGATCTTTCGTCCCCCCACAACACTCAATCGCATTCTCTCCCTCTTTCCTCTGATTATCGCTTCACAACTCTCCACCCGCGTTTCTCTTATCATCTGCAGGTAATTCTATTTTTTGTTGTAGTTTTTTTTTTTTTTTAATTGGGACGTTTTTTGTTTTGTGTGATTGTTTTTCGTTTAGATGGTTTGATAAATTATGATAGACAGTGTTTTCTTTAACTAGATCTTTCCACTTTTTCGTTTTTCGCATATTTTTAAAGGATAGGCTTCCCTGAAAATCTCGGATTTTAAATTTGGGGTCGGATTCATACTACAAAGATATATTGTTTAAGGAGACAATTGTTGGAATTTACCCTTGATTGCGACGCGTGTATAAAAATTTCAGGAAGGATTTGTTTCGCTAGGATCTGCTACTGAGAGATTTTGGTTTTGAAATCTTTAGTTATTTTGGTGTGTTTAGCTGGGATTGGTTTTTCAGTTCTGGGTTTTGCATGTTTAATTAATATTAAAGTAATAAAAATACAGTTTTGGGCAATTTTTACAGTTTTGTTTTATGAGTTTTAACATCGACTGTCTTTGCTCTGGTGTTCTTTATTGTTTAATATCTGCGTGGTTCGATTTTATTATGTCTGGGTTGTGTAAGTATAACTTATTTCTTTGTTTTTGCAGGCCTATATCATTACTAAAATTTTGTGAAGTGTCTGTGTTTAGTTGTTGTATAATGGCTTCTTCCTTGGATATGTCACTTGATGATAGAATAAAGAACAGGAGTAACAGAGGAGGTAGAGGTAGAGGAGGACGTGGCAGAGCCCAGCCTGGCCGTGGTCCAAGCGGGGCTCTTAATGGTGGAAGAATGGCTGGTGCTGTTAATAGCAGAAGAATGACTGGTGCTGGTAATGGTGGAAGAACATCTGGTGCTGTTCGTAGAGGTCCTCTTATGGTTAACACTCGGCCATCATCATATGCTATTGCCAAGGCAAGCTCAAAATCGTGGATGCTTATACATGTGCTTGAGAATCTGATATGCTAAAAAAATACCCAATTATGAGACGTTCAGCATTATAGAAAGTCAAAAGCAAGTGGAATTCCGCTTCTTTAGTAGTTGTTCCATGGAGAAGCCCATGCTCGATCATTTTGCATCATCAATGCCTTTGTCATAGTTCCATAATGTCTCAATTAATATGAACATAAGAGTTGTTTGCTTTTGTTTTGGGGGGCTTTGCTACAGATCTCTGATGTGTGCAGGAGTTCTTTGGTGATTCCTGACATATTATGTGAAGGAGCTTCATTAGGTGAATTTCAAAATGGAGCTCTTACAAGTAGCACAAAAATCTTATAAGTATAAGTGGGGTTAAATTCTCTAAACCATCATAATCCATTTCATTTACATGAGATGACTTTAAGTGTTTGGCTGGTTTTGTGTGGACTGGTGTTTTATTGGATCCTCTTGCTAAGTTGGGTTCTACAGTGCAAGAATTCAGTACACTTCCCTAATTCATGGTATTGCAAAGGAGCTTTTCGCTTAGAACCAGAACTGGAGCTCCCACTATTAGCATAGCACCGGTTTATATGCAGTGGGTTGAATTCTTACTCCCATTTACCATCTTTCACCTAGAACATTGATGTTTGAGTACGAGTTCTCTTGAATATATATTGCCATGGTCAGATCAACTTCGTTAGTATCGTGTTTTGTTTTTTTATGGGGATTTTCCTGCTCTGACTAATCTTGAAGAATAGTGATTTTTTCTGGTCATAATCTGATGTGTTCTTTTACCACTTGGGAACTGTTCTGTTCTTTGGCCAGTCTATTCGCAGAACGAGGCCCTTTCCATGGCAGCATGATTTGTTTGAAGATAGCTTAAGAGCTGCAGGGATTCAAGGAGTAGAAGTTGGCACCAAATTGTATGTTTCCAACTTGGACCATGGAGTGACCAATGAAGACATAAGGGTACATACTATGCTGTATCATCATATGATTCTTTCTTAGTCGCTGTTTCTACCCAATCTGTGTGGAAGTTCTCTTGAAACTTGATTTGCAACTCAGGAACTTTTCTCTGAGCTTGGAGAGTTGAAGCGTTATGCTGTTCATTATGACAAAAATGGACATCCAAGTGTAAGTATTTGGTTTTGTTTTGTAAAATCAGTTGCCATTTTATTTTAGCTTAAAGTTGGTGAATTTTTTTCTGGGGAGGGTGTTACGGGCGACACCCAAAAGTATAATTGGATTTATTCCTCATTTTAACAAGTTCCAGAAAATAGTATATTGCTTATCAGATTTTTTGTTAACTATTTGATATCTTTAACTATGTAACAGGGTTCGGCTGAAGTTGTTTATACTAGAAGAAGTGATGCATTTGCTGCTCTTAAACGATATAATAATGTGCTTTTGGATGGCAAGCCCATGAAGATTGAGATTGTTGGTTCCAATGGGGAATTGCCTATAAGTGCTCGGGTGAATGTCACTGGGGTGAATGGACGTAGGAAGAGGACTGTTGTAATGACGTAAGTTACCTTGGTAGCATTTTGGACTGTATTTTGGTTTTCTTTTATCTCGGCTTCTCGGTATAAATTTTCTTTTATCTTATTATGAAGATATAAAAAAATTGGTTCAAACACTATCTCGATCAATTATTGAAGCTATAGTGTATCATCGATGTCTGTTAATCTCCCTGAAATTGCATGCGTCTTATGTTTATTTTAAATTCTGAAAATATGGTGTCAATTCTGCATGATCAATACATGCCAAAACTGACCTTTTTGTTCTTTATTGTTATGGTTAGAATTGGCTGCAGATTTGATAGACAACCAGGACACTTCCCACTCCCCCTATTTCTGTAGGCAACATGCCTTATTTTTCTATTATCTCATCCTGCCCAATGAAACTAAGACCCTCATTGACAGACATCTAACTAACCTTTAATGGTAATTATCATCACTCCTCATCAAAGTTATCAAAATTTGTGAGTCAACTTGTACGAGTTTACATTCCCACACCCTTGAACCTAGTTAACTCACGTGTAAACTTGTGCTAGCTCAATTGGACATTAGGAAAAAACCCAAAATCCTGGTTCACTGGTTTTCTGTTGTAGGGTTCTGTCTGTTTTGGGTATTGATGTTGGGTTCTCCTATTGCACCAACAGATCTCCCTTGGTATCTTCTCCGCTCCACTCTCTGCTCTGTTTGTGATTCTGATTCTCCACCACACTTCGCCAACTCTCAACTCCCAATTCTTTTCTCTTTCTAGTTTCAAACATCAGACCGGTGACAAAAGCCAAAAGTAGAGTCAAGTCATATTAGGGTTTTAGCTTTTTTATTTTTACTCCTCTTGCTATGTTGGATAATTGGGTTTTCATTTAACTCCAACAACTTTTTTGTGTAAAGCATAATATATAATATATGATATAATCTAGAGTAATGATATTAGAAAAATATAAAAATATTTAAAAATATATATAATATGATAAACTAATAATAATAATAATATTACAGTAAAGAAATATAAAAAGTTATTTATAGGTATTTTAATATCTTTTTGTGTAAAAACTCTTATGATTTTAGATTTGAGTTTACGAAGGCTCCATGAGTTTGCATAAACTCTCGATAACCTTGCTCCTCATTATAGTTTCATGTAGTTCTCGAGGTGAATTGTTTGTGTCTGTTTAAATAAAATTCCAATAACAGCTTCCACTCCTCCCAATACAGAGTCAGACATGTTAATGCTCCTTCTCTTCTTCTGTGCTCTATTTTGAGTGGGTATTTTTGGTGATGAAACAGCATAAATACTTTGTAAGTATAATACATAATACTGGGATCCTATCGCTCCTTCTTAATCTGCAGTGCTGACATGGTTTCAGCTGTTGATTACCAAGTACCTCCAACTTATGGTACTTGTGTGGTGGTTTGATTAAACTAGCCAAACCCCCTCCATTTCTTTCCATCAATTCAATCCCTGGCACTCCTCTCATGTCATTGGGATTTTCTTAATTTTTGCTTACTCTTCGCAATCCAAATGGACTTGTCTCTTACATCTGCCACTGTGATTCTTATGTTAACAACTTCATTTTTGCCTTTGTTATCTGATTCTTTGTAAAAAAATTGTGTTACTCGCAATTCCAGTAGCTCTCTTGAATTTGTTTTTTTTACCTATGAACTCTTGTTCTGTTCTCCCCATCTTCGTTCATGTTTTTTTCACATTTCATATATCCACACTGATTGATCAAAATCATGCTTTGGTTGGAATGTTGTGACCTGAATCTCCCCACATGATCACATGTGTGGTTTTGTGATTTTCAAATGTGAATCTTAGAGCCTATTCAAGTGACCTAAAATATTGCTCTACCTGTGGATCGACAACTAAGATAAACCCATCGTTTCAAAATCAGAGCCACTATACCAGTTGATTAAAACGGTGTAGTATAAGGGTGTTGAATTTCAATTGAATCCTAAATCTTAACTGCTGTGTGCCAATCTGGTTGCTGCCTTGTGCTGGAGTTGGGATATAAAGATAGAAAATGAATGATTTCCTTTGATTATAGTCCAGAATTGTCCCTACTCTTGAATCGGCTAAACCTTTCTCCAATGATAAGTTGGTTTTTTTCTCAATCTCCCCTCTACGGGTATTTTCTTTGCATCTACTATATCACTCAACCATGTAATCTAACTGTATAGCTGATAATACACCGGACAAACTAGTAATGGATATTTTATCAGTTTTAAGTTTCTGCTAAAATCCCTTGTGTCTTTGTTATATGCTATTTCACACTGTTTGCTGATGTTGAGGGTTTTGGCTGTATTGTGCAGGCCTAGAGGTGGACAAGCTGGAGTTCCTGCTATTCGTAATCGTGGTGCTGGGTAAGAATTAGAATTTTTTTGGCGAAATCTCTTGGCAATTGGTTGTCTTACTGAAATTTGTATATTGTACTTTTGTCAAGTGTTTGTATTCCCTAGCGCAAGATAGCATATTAGTATGAAGATTTTGGTCATTTATGTTTTGCTTTAGCTTAAGGTTCTCTTTTGATGTATTATGTACAAGAGGTTTTTTGTTGGTTTCTTTATGTTTAGCTATGATTTGGAGAGATCCCTCCCTATCTTCAATTTTCAAAGAGTCCAGTTGATGTTTCATAATCTTTTTTCCTTGATGTCGTTATACTGTGTTATTTTAGGAGGATTTCATGTCATGTTTTTTACCTTTTTAATCCTTTGACCGAGAATAAGATGGATTTAAACATTTGAACAATCATTTTCGATATAATGCTTTCGGTGGAATGAAAATACTACACTTGCAGGAGGAAAAGAAATTGTAGCTATTGACATGCAAAATAAATTATTTTATTAGTTAATGGTATATGCATGGTTCGATCGAATTGGGCACATTTTTTCTACTGTCTCTGCCCCGTTGAGAAAATTTTCATATGGCATTGGCAGATATAGGCTGTCCTTTCCTCTGTTCAGGCTATTATCAAAACGTCATTAGGTAATGCTGTCGCACTAAATTGGTGTCCAACCTTGTACTCTTTGTAAGGTTTGTAGGTTTGGTTTGAACTCTATTTTCTTGTTATGGTGCGATGTTGGTTAAGTTTTTCTTCCTGTGTGCTATTTACTTGCAAGATATCTGTACAGTCATTTCATTTGCTATTGTACTTCTGTTATTATTCAGGTACAAGTATGGTTTTGTATTGTTATTCTGTAGACCTGAAGTAAGCAAATATATTTTCCTTTCATTTCATAGGAAGTTATTATATCCATGATTTGCTGTTCATACTTTAATTTTTTATACAGATGGGGAAGGCGTGGTGGCACAAGGGGTGGCAATGGTCAGGGTCGTGGTGGCGGAGGTCGTGGTCGCGGCAATGCTCGTGGTGGTAACACTGGTAGAGGTGGAGGTCGAGGCCGAGGTAGAAAGGACACTGTCGAGAAGTCCGCAGAGGAACTTGACAAAGAACTGGATACCTATCATGCTGAGGCCATGAACATCTCTTGATCTCGGAAGCCTCAGCCTATTTTGTATTAAGATCTGGTTCCCTGTACAAAAGCTCATTTCGTTGGTGTCACTTTGAATCTCTTACTGTTCGGTGCTTTTAAAACATGCCATCTTATTTGACCTCATTTAAGTCTTGTTAGAGGCCGAATGATCGACCAAGGGATTTTGAAGTTCATTTATAGATTATAGTTTTTATTTGCGTATAATTATTTTATATTATTGCAGCTGCAAATTTCAATTGTCTTCACTGTCTTTATATTATTTCTTTCTAGTTGATGCAATAAGTAGTAATGCGTTGAGTCCGTATCGTAAAAATTAGCAATTCTGCGCATTTATAAATCGATTTTGCTTTAACAAGTTACAGTTTAATTTGTTGATTTTTTTAAAACTTATCGTTGAAGTTATATAAACTATGTTACGCAATTGAAGACAATGTAAATCATAATGAATGTCTTGACATGACAATTTAATAATAAAGTATAAATCAGACCATGTCGAGAGAGATATTCTCAATGACAATGGCATTTTTTCCTACTACTTCAGAACAGGTGAAAAAATTGATTGATTTCTATTTACTACAAAAGTAAACAAAATAAATAGCAGTCCTCAACTTATGAAACTGTAATTCATATTTTCACACATAATGAATTAACAAAATGAAGAATGCCCTAGAATTACAAAAGAAGCATGTTATGATATATGAATGGATGGAAAGATAGAAATATGTTATGATGATGAGACATTGTTTACTTCTCCCGTGTTACTCTTCTTTAGGAGTTTTTCAACAACCTGATCCCAGTTAGATAATGATTGGGTACCTCCATTACCCGATGCTTCTTCACCTTCATTCTTCTCCGACGCTTCTTCCTCTGCAGTCTCCACTGCATGAGGCACGTTTAAGCTTACAGCCCTTTCCAAAGCATCTCTATGTTCTTTCTCTATGGTCTTCAACCTCTCAAACTTTTGTACCGTTGGAGGAACTGTCACAGTTTCAGACCTCTGCTCCTTCATCAACTAAAAGGGAATACCAATAACAGTCACAATTTCGTTACATGCACAAAACAAGAAAATTTCAACACAACATTCATCTATTTATTACATTATTACTGATAGCGTAAACTTGTAAACTTCAAAGAACACGGACAAAAACCAAACAAGTTTTCTATTCCTATTCCTTTTTCCCATTTCAGATTACGAAACATTGTTCGAAAAAAGCAACTAGAAAATCAATTGGTGGGTATTTCCTTACTTGCAAGGCTTTCTCAGCCTCCCTTTCAATCCAAATAATTCCATGATCTGATGTTGCATTACAGGACAAGACAATATGCTCAAATCTTCCATCAACAGGAATAGCAGTCCTCACTTCAGGAGGAAATCTCCCACATCTGTCTTCCCCAAACAATAATGAATTTCATTATCAGGAACAACATATTACTATGTAGCAGTAATTCAGGACAAGATTTGACTATGAATAAGATTTCTCAGTCACACTTCATGAACTATTCCTTTGTCAGCCAACATCAATTTCGGAAATTATTCATTTATGGGGATCATAAAACATGCTAAAATTCGTGAAATACTGAATCCTTTAATCAAAGAACTTATTACAAGGAAAAAAATGGGGAAATCCAGACAATGGGAAGGGAACATATGAATGAACGACCAAGGACTCAAGATTACATAAAGTGTGCATGGCTCACGGTTAGTTTTGCAGTTGAAAAACATCAGAGTCTCAGAACCCCAAAAACATGAAAGCTCTCCTACTCCAAAAGACAAAATAATAACTTGCATTAGTCTAATGAAACTGGGGATGACTTTTTCAGTAAAGATACTAGGTTTGACGAGTCCAATTAATCAAACCATATATACAGGAGAGGTGAAGAAGGATATTGATCAAAGGAAAAGAAGAAAATAAAGAGGCACAACTGCAGAAATGTGTTACTTGTTATGTAACTTAACTCCTTAGGCTAAGAAGAAAAGGGGATTTCCATCAATCATGATTCATGCTACTAGCAAACTATATTAAACAAAGTCATTTCAGTACTTAGGTCTTATTCTAAGTGACCACTTTTCTAGCAATTAAAACAATTACAATAATACAATCAATGGCAATGATTTTTAAGATTGTTTAAGTCAAAATCCCTTGTCTATGGTTCACAAGAATTAACACAACTACAGAGGACATTATTTTACTTTTGCAACAGACCAAGCAAATTAAACAAGATAACAATGTCTATTCCCACAATATTCATGCTGGTACAGGAGCTTACTATGAACGGAACAATTTGCAGTCAATACCTGCAAAATTTTCTCTCCACAATATGGTACATTCGTCCAGGCACATAAAGTCTCCTTGTATCTCTAAGCTTTCTACCCTCAGGTATGAAAGTGTCTCTCAGGCAAACAAAGAACAATAAGCAGGGCAAGCTGTTTAAATTATCAAGGCCTGGTTTAAGAGATCATAATGATATTTTACCATACTCCATAATAAAACAAACGAAAAACCAAAAGCAAATTGAAAGTTAAAATCCAATGGGCCATATCCATCACAAAAGGGACAGTACCTACCAGAATATAGATTTGAATATATCTTCCAATGGAGTGGGCGTTCTTGGCAAGAAATCATCCTGCATAAAAAAAAAAACTTCAACTCTTACAATTTGAACCAGAATCATCATCATACAATTGAATAAATGGACATTTTCAAATGACTCTGCATAAGATTATTAGCACCAAGCAGGTTGATGGGGAAAAAGAAAAAGAAAGTCTAACTGTTCAATGCAAAAAACGAAGACATGGGAAATAATAATTTCACTTTTGTATATTACTCACATATTATACATTAATTACATCTTGCCTTGCATATTTTTTGCAATTTAATTTTATTTACACATCGCCCCTATACACATCATTTCAACCAATAAATCACAAGTTTCTAGGCCCTACAGTCTCACTAAAGATGTATCTGATATCCTGTCTTGGTCCTCTAGGATTTATGTTGAGAGAAAACCACATCAAGATGCCAAAGTGTGCGTATGGATGATCATTGACAAAATTGATTTTGAACAGAAATTTTTTAAAGTGATATGATTTATGTTTAAATGTTTTTATTATAAAGATCAGTTTATGCCTTCAGAATCAATTACTCGAAGTAGAACTGAACATGTAAAAATTTATACAAAGTCCAGTTATTTCAACCTGAATCTGGAGACACGAAATCAAACTCAAAAAAGATGCAAAATCTATAAATATTTGCTTCAAGGGATGCCAATCTTTGACGCAATGAAAGACCAACTAAGAAAATAAATTAGAGGGAATAAATAACTAACTGCATCCACAAACTATTACTGTCTTTCAAACAGTCCCTAAAGTAATACAATAAATCCATCTGTTTACTCCCTAAGTTGATGTATATCAGTATAATTCAGGGAGTAAGTAATTTGAAGAATTTTTTAGTATTTAAAGTAATATTAAACATGATTTCTACTTATAGGACAACCTATGTAATTTACTTTACTATTAGAATCGTTTAGGGAGAAGGTCAAACATAAACAAACTACAGCGACACCATGGTCAGGCTGAAAAAAAGTCTTAGAGAATACGTTCAAATGAAAATATATGCAAGAAACAGTGAAATGAAGATAGAAAACTGATTGGGTAGGTATGGTAATTCTAACCTGCAAAACAACAGAATGAATGACATTGGCATACTTGACAGCCAAATTGAGGGACATACACCTGGCAGGAGCAAGCGCATAACACCGAATCTTCTCCTTAGGAATCCCACCCAAACGGTCCCTATGGTTCACAACCAAAATCGTCAACAACGACACCACCCCAGAACCCAAAGAGTGACCCGCGAACACCATCTCATACTCGGAACCGTTCTCCACCCACAACTGCTTCAGCGTCTCCGACTCCCTATTCAGCAGCCACACCGCCGACTTCAGCAGCCCACGGTGCACGTACCCGCCGTCGAACATCTGCTGCCCCAGCCGGTTATCAAGGAGGACTTTGTAGTCACTCTCATTGGCCAGGTTGAGGCCACGCACCGCCAGCACAATCTCCTTGTGCTCGTGGTCGAGGTAGATGAGGTAGGGCGGCGCACAGCCGAGCGTGTCCTCATGGGTCACGCGCTTTACGACCCAGTCCGGGTTCAGGCGGTGGCCGGGGGCAGGCTTGTAGTACTGGGGGTTTCGGAGATCGGGGTCGTAGTTGGCGAGGATGAGGCGGCAGACTCGCGGCACCGGGTCAAACTCGTCGGCGGTGGCGGCCGGCCACGTGGCGCTGTCGTAGCTTCCAACGTAGGTGCAGCGCTTCCAGAGCCACCGTGCGCAGCCCAACACGAATACGCACTCCACCACCCCGCATGAAGCCGACATGGATAGGACTTGGGGGGTTTTGATGTAATGGGTGTCTAGGGAGGAGTGAAAGTTGGGAGCTTTTTTAGAGTAGGTGATGAAAGGTGAGAGTTTGCTTGTGAGGGTGGGTCTATCAGAGAGACAGAGAGAGAGAGAGAGAATAAGAGGAAGAAGAAGAAGAAGAAGAAGCTTAATTGGGGTTTACTTCTTCTCCCACTAATACATTGAATAGGAATGTGCTAATCCCATGTATGCAAGAATGGAAGATTCTCGTGTGTGAGGCTCTACAGAATATAGCATGTAGCTTCAGATAGACGAAGAAGAAGAGACTGAGATTACAACATTTTCACATCGTCACTTTCCTCTTTAAGGCTTTTTAAATTCACCAACTTTCCGTCCAAAGGTTAATATTTTTTAATTTCTATTATTTTGGATATAAAGACTACAAAAATTACTAAAAAATACTCGTACAAGGAATAAATTCTAACTGTGAAATAAAAATAGAATCAATATGCAAGTATACAAATTAAATAAATAAATAATTTGATAATGATAGATATTTTCTTATCAAATATTGAAAACTAATAATAATACATCTAGTCGATGATCATGATTATTTGTAAATTTAACTATTTTACTTTATTATTTTTTAAAATAATTAATGAAGAATCATAGTTTAGTGCATGGAGTAATAATTGATATTTTCAGGTTTGTTTTCCTATAATATTTGTTAGAAAATAAGTGGATGCACAAGTTTTTACCTTGAATATTAGCATTTTATTTTTATTTTATTTGAAAGAAAAATGTTGATGATTTTTTGAGATATGAATATTATGGTGTTGTGGTTGAGTATGTGACTAACCCAAGTTTTAAAAAGTGATTTGATGATGTGCTGGTGTTTGAATGTTCTTAGATGTTTCAACTTTATTGCATCATTAAATTATGTGACGAATATGCAGTGACTTTTCTTTCAATGCTTCCATGGTTTGACTCACCATCAATGAAAAGCCTCCTCTGTTTACCAATATTTTTTTTTTGTTTTTATTTATTTTTTTCCTATTTTTTTTTTTGCATAAAAGTTTTTGTGTTTTTATAAATGAAAAATAAGTGTAAAAGAAAAATATAAAATATGTTTGTTTAATTTTGATAAGGGGATAAAATTTTAAAACTAAGCCAGACCAGGTTTATGAAACACTTCCTCCTTGTTTTTTACAACAAGACAAGAAAGTGGTTGGCATAAGACATTTTATAATTTCAATACATTTTTATATTTATTTATTTTATTAAACATTATAAGTATTATATTAATAAATAGTAAAGATAAAATTTTAAAATTTATTAATAATGATAATTAATTTAGAAAGTAGCAAGAAATAACAAAGGAAAATAAGGTTAATTGCATTTAAAAATGTTTATGTTTATGAAAAAAAGACAATTACTATATTTTAGTCAATAATTTTATTTGTAGACAAATTTAAATACATAATGTTGAAATAAAATAAACATATCTATAATTATTAAATTTTTCAATTAAGAATATGTATACCAATATCAAAATTTAAATAAATTGCATTTACATTTCTTAAAATAATGCTAGTTTCCAAATAGATATTCAATACACTTTTAATAGATATTAACATTCCTTTCGTTCTTAGGAAATAACCTTCACCTTTATTATATTTTTAATAAAGTTTATAATCACTTATATTATTCATTTAAAAGTATTATATCAACTAACATTAAATAAAAATTTATAAAAGTTAAAAAATTAAAGTTTTAAAATATGAAATTAAAAGACTTTCACTAAAACAAATCGTTAAATAAAAATTAATTTTAGAGATCAAAATAATTAATTACTATATTCATTAAATTAGAGATAATTTTATAAACTAAAAAAATTATTAATATCTAAATTAGTTTCTATTATTAAAAAAAATTATAAAATAGTTTATAAATTGTTATCTAATTATTAATTATCAAAATTTTAGCTACTAATAATTTTATATTTTAAATTAGTATTTATTATTAATCTTTTAGAAACTAATTTAAAATTTAAAATATTAGTATATTTGGTAGTTAACCAATTTAGAATTTATTTTGTAAAATTTTATTAATAATAGAAACCACTTTAGATATTAATAAATTTTTAGTTTGTAACATAGTATCTAATTTAATCCATAGAGTGACTAATTATTTTTAGTCTCTAAATTTAATTTTTATTTAATAATTTTTCTTGTAATCTTTCTAGAAATATTTTAAAAATAGTATCATATATTAAAAACTTAAGGAAATGTATGTCCATTTGAAAAATATAAGTGTAACTACAATTTTTCATTTTTTTCAAAAGGAAATGTAATTTAAAATTAAAGAAAACACGAGTGTGATAAAATAAATGGAAAATGAATATTTTAATGTTTCAAATTACAAATATATATAAAAATAACTCATTCTTCATTTATAAAAAAAAATTATAAAATTATTAATTTATATTTCTCTAAATTCTAGTTAGACATTTATTAATTTATCTCACTTTATAGTTGTGAAGATTTCTAAAAGTGTATCAATATTAATCGAATAAAATTGTAACTAGACTAAGATTTTTTTCCTAACAATTTGAATAACTTTATGTTGTTTGCATGTATCGGATCAGATTATTGACGCAGGAGTATATCAAGATTAAGCTATATTAATTTTTTACTTAAGGTAATATTTTTTTTAGCAATTTGAAGATATTTATGTTGTTTGCATGCATGATATCACATTGACGGAAGTATATCAAAACTAATCGATCAAACTTTTAACTAGAGTAAGATTTTTTCAGCCAACAATTTGGAAACATTTATGTTGTTTGCATGCCTCACATTAAGTTGACCTAAGAGTATTTTAAGATTAACTTATCAAAATTTTAAATTAGAGTAAGATTTTTTTTTTTAAATTGGAGATATTTATATTGTTTGCATGCATGAGATTGAGTTGACGCACATGTACAGTTGATTAGGATAGATTAATCTTGATTAATCAATACTTTTAATAATATATTTGGTTTTTAAATCAATATCCTTTTAAAAAAAGTTATGACTACTTTAACATTTATTTGTATTGGTTAAAGAACTTTAAAAAAAGAAGTGATATTACATTGGAGAAAATTGGCTACATTCATTATTTCAACAAGTTATTATTATTAGTAAACCTTATATTAGAAATATAGTTAATAGTTAAATTAGTGTGAAATTAATTATATTATATTAAGTATAATTTTGTTAGATTAAAAATGGTTTATTTGAATCCTGGAATAACTCTAATATCTTGTAGTTATACCAATGAGATAAATATTTAAGATGATTGTCCTGTTGATATTGAATATACAAATTATACAAGATGTTATTCTTGAAAATTTCACATAGAATAAAGATTAGTAACTTAAGTCTTAAGTTTTATAGTATAATTAGATACAAACTTTTTTTATATTAAGTGTTTTATGAAATTGAGTTAAACGATTAAGAATGAATGATGATAAAAGTGTATTTTTTTTAGCAGATGCATACCTCCTTGATAAAGGAAGGAACCTTGCGGCCTTTGGGTTGTTAAAGCAAAGCATCACTCCACACATCACAACCATTCTTCATTCGCATAACATGAATGACCAAAGAAGCCAATATTGTTCGGATTAACAAAAACTCGGAACTTTGCCATGTGACTGTGATTTTGTGGGTTTGAGACAGCTAATGATAATAACAGAAGGATTGTAATAGATGAAAAATGATGGTGCTACCACTCCTCTAAGAAAATTGCACGGGCGAATAAGTACATGCAAAGGAAGTAGCACTAATTTTTAAACTCAACAATACACATCAGAGGTACATAAATTTATAGCAAAACCACTCCCCAGAGTAGAAGCAGTATCATCATTTGAAGGCTTCTGATTCCTAACTCACCACCATGCAGATTCCAAGCCGAAGAATCTGAATTTGTGGAATTCATTGATGATAACGTGACGTTAGGGAAGGTGCCATTGTTGCCAAGACTGCACATGTTCACACATATTAATTATTTGTAAGCACGGATAAACATCACAGCTAACGAAATGAACAAAAATGGCAAATGCCTTACCTTCCTGGAAACACACAGGATCCATGACCTGCAGTCATTCAAAATGTCCTTAGTCACAAGAAGCTAAAATTTGACATATGAAATCAACCATAATCTTAAAGGAATTAGTGATGATTTACTAGGATTGGTGGAGGAGATTGTAGCCATGTCATTGAAATCACAAGACTGAGGAGACTTTCCCATCTGATGATAGTAAGTGTCAAAAGCATAATTTGCATGGGCAACCACACTGTCTGGTTCATAACATGGTTCTCCCTGCAACAAAGGAGAGCAATCCACCTTGCCAGGTCCACATGCCCAATCTATTCCAGCTTGCAGCATCTTGGGATCAGCACCATCCTTTGCAACACAGTAAGTTTGATTGGTGGTGTCATTTGCCAACACTCCTCCTGATTCTGTTAACTGTAAAACATAAATAGGTTTCCCATTTGCATCAAACAAACCCCAGTTCTTCTCAGACAATGAACCTGCCTTTGCATCCTCATTGTAGAGCTCATAGATGTAAGTACTAACACCAATGCCGGGGTGTTTGGGAGTTCCAGTTACGTTAAGCACATGCTTGATCAAATTGCTGTTGTAAGTGTTGGCATTTTCTACTGTTGCATCTGGTTCATTAGAGTCACCTTTTGAGGGCCACCCTGTTTCACTCACCACCACAGGAATGTTAGTGTAGTTGAGAAAAGCCATGGCAAAGTATGCTGCATCAATCACAGAATCAAACACGTTGGAGTAGTGGAGAAGGGTGTTGGAATCAATGACTTCTTTGTTTGGAGGGAGGGGTTTGAAGAGTGCATAGTCCAACGGGAACACACCATTTGACTTCATATAGTCATAGTAAGGGTAGGTGTTGAGCATTAGATAAGAGCCAGTGGTTTGCAAGAATTCAAGCATTGGAATCAAGACTGGATTCAGCGAGCGGTTGAAGAAGGCTTGTGAAGGTGGAAATGAGTCAAAGATCATGGAAGAGGAAAGGGGTGTTGAAATTTTAATTTGGTGATCAAGATTGGACGCCAGAAGGGCTGAATGAATGAACTTAAGGGCACTAACAAGCACTTTTGCCGCATTGGGGAGGGCAGTTAAAACCTCAGAACCAACACAAATAGATGTTATGTTAGTGGCAGGGTAATGTGCCACCACATTACGCGAAACCCACTTTGCAGCTGTGGTATTTGATTGACCAATTGCTAGGATCTCTTCATTAGGAACAGACACAGCAACTTTAATTCCTGTGTTTGCAAGGGCAATGAGCATGGCTTGATCAGCATCGTACAACCTAACATGTCGAATTTGCTGGGCTTTAAGTAGTGCCACTACTTGAGTGGGGTGAGGCATATCTGAGAGATCTCTTCCAATGTTCACCCCTATGAAAGGCTCTGCAAGTAACAAACATAAAGATCCATTAAACTAGTTTCAGACTAAAGTCATCACTGGTTAACTGGTTAAATAATCAAGGCTGGCCTAGGCAGATTCTTTGCACATTTTCCTCTTCAAAACAATCCAGATTTTGGGGGGAAATATGATGTAATCGTTAATTGTGTCATGAAATATGCTCAACTACTTTAGTAAAATGTAAGTATTTGAAATAAATGAAAAATTGGTTGATTTTCTTTGTTTTGAAGATTTAAACTTTGTGACGTGGGGAAATTTTAACAAGATGGTCATATTCAGAAAAAGAAAAATAGGCTTATTCCAAAATAACTTAGACATGTAAAAAGTGGTAGAGTATACACTTATCCAAATGTGGAGGGAAAGCACTACAAATACGTCCTACCCCATTTAATATATTGGAATAGCACTGGTGGACCGCATCACCATTCAAGAAGGTCAATTAATAAAAGCATATCAACCCTCTTCTTTTTTCAATTTATCTTACACATGCTCATTAATAGCCACCTCAACTTTTTTCAGTCAAAATAAGAAACATGTACAGAAGCACTCATGCTTTGAGACTAAGAGGGGGGAAAAGGGGTAAACCAGAACAACGGACTAATTCATTACTGTAAACAACTCCATACCATGCCTCTCAGGGCTCAGAAACCCTTGCCTTTGAAACATAATAGAAAACATTTTCAACAGCCAGGCTTATGATGTTATTGTTGTTATGTGAGGAGTGAAAATGAACAGCAAGTAAGGGTGTGTCTGGGCTAATGTCTTGTTACATGCAGCTCAAATAAATGTAGTTTACCAGTGCAAAATGAACAATGCCAACTCAGGTTTGTACCAAAGGGAAATGGACGTAACATTAAAAGTGGAAAAAACTGGATCCCTTGACAGAGAACTCGTCTGCAAAGAAAGCACAATAACAAATAATATTATGTAGGAAACTAAAACTTCCTACTCACCTTCATCAATTGCAGCAACATATACTGCAAAAAGGAGCAGAAGAAAGTGCCTGGTCATAGTGTAAATCTCCCTAACAAACTTGGTGAAGACTAAGTTATGAACTACTCGAGAGAGAAACGGACCAAGCCAGAAAAATGGAAAGTGCAAAAGTGGGGTAAATGCTGCAAGAGAGGGAGAGAGAGTGAAGTGAAGAAGAGAGAGGAAGATGACAGATAAAAAGGGTGTTGGAAAAATAAGATGGTTGAGGAATCATGTATTCATGTGTCTTGGATTTTCACTGCAACAAGCGCAGGCAAAGGTATCAGAAAACAAGACAAGGACCGAAGAATGAGCAAACAAACACTCTGCTACCTTCTTTTTTTTTATTTTTATAATAATTTATAGAAAAATAAACGAAACTACTAATGTATATATTCTTACGATTTAATAACCATAATCCCCATTCATTAATTTTCTACTCTCTCTTACTAATGGTCAACATTAATCAAAGCTCCCATTTGTTGTTGTATGAAATCTGCATTAGGAAAGCATGTGACATAAAGTATTTATTATTATTAATAATAATTAAATATTTTTATAAAAAATTATTTTATCTAAACAAAATACTTAAGATTTGATTATATTTATTTTTTAATTATAAATTCTACGTCCAAACTTATGATTAAACAAGTTTTAGTTATTGAAAAATAATATAATAAAAAGATAAAGGTAAAATTATCTATGGTATTGAACAGTTTGATAATAAATCTGATAAAATAGTTTTTAATTTAAAACTTAATTGGTTTACTGTGTCCTAATCGTTAAAGTATGAGGCATAGTTTTGTTGTTTAATTAAAGTTAAAGATAGGATTTTTGTTTGTACTTGGTTGGTTTGTATTAATGGGATGAGGACTTCAAACCAATCAAAAGTTGGAGCGTTTTTCAAAATCCTAATATTACTTCAATAATAAATACTTAACATTATGTATTGTATTCTGCACAATCACTTTTATTTTACATTATTTATATACTTTATATTAACGCGTATTTCAAAAATAAGATATTTATAATTCAAAAAAAGCTTTTATTATCAATATTTTATATTTTATTTTATAAAAAAAACGCTACTTTTGAAACGCAAAAAGGAAGAGAAACTGGAGGGTGGGGCCTATCATCCTCGAAGGCACAAAAAGGGTCAGCATCAGAGCCAACGGTCACTTTTGCATGTCTTGTGGATTTCACGCATATTTATACGGTTAAAAAACTTTGGTACATTTTAAAATATATTTGTTTAAATTTAATATAACTATTTTTTAAATAAACAATTTTAAATAATTATTTATTGAACAAATAAATATGATTTTTGTATTAAAAATAACATTGTTTATTTTTTTAAAAATAGATAGATTAGACAAACACATAAAGAAGCATAAATCTCTTCACTTAAATGAATAAACACCCATTTTAAAAAAAGAAGCACAAATTTACTTTCTTCTATTATTTTAATTTTGAAGTTATACTTAATTTCACGTCTAGCCCACTCATGCTGGTAGAGTTGGGTCGAGTTCAAATTTTTTTATCCACTTTCGTACAGACTTAAAGGCCCAGAAGACAAAAAGGCCTACACTGTGGCGGAAAAATATAACTCATCAATGGATTCCTGCACTCTTGTATTTTTCTTCCTGCACCCCTACATTCTATGTAATACCAGAATTATCCTTGATAATTTTGGATAATTCCGAAATAAGGTTCTGCAAGAAAAAGGTATTTTCCGAATAGGGATTCTGTAAGCAAAATATTTTTCCAAAATAGAAAATCCAGAAGACAAAAAATCATTCTGGAATATCCTTTTCGTAACACATTTTTCTAATTTTTAGAATGGTAAATCCAGAATTCATAAAATATGTTCGGAAAGTATGTTCTGGAAATATTTCAGAAAGAAAGAGTAATCCAGAATTAATTTTTAAAATAGGTAAAACCGTCTTTTCCGAGAATGATGGGGTGTAGCAAGTCATTGGATGGGGTGCAGGGAGAAACAGCCCTCATCAATTCCTACAAGCTATTATGGCCCAAAGTAAATTTGGATTTTGTACTATGATCGGACACTGGTTGTGGTATGTGTGAAAAGAAAAAACTGAACTAACACTCAACTATTCTAAACTATATAAAAAATAACTTAACAAACTAATTTGAATTGTTTTATGATTCAGTTTTACTAATTTCTAAATTCTAAATTCTAAATTCTAAATTCTAACTGTACAAGCTTTGTACTTGCAATTTAATTTATTAGTTCTAATATTTATATCCTTTTCCTGATTCATCAATCCTTCAAGGGTTAACAGTATTCACTGCTGTGTCCATAAGAAAATGAATTGAGAAGTATAAATAAAAATTATATATAGTTTTTAGTGTTTAGGTTTTCTAATGTTTGATTTTTTAACGAAATGTGTTTTCATTTTCCCTTTCTCCTTTTCCACATCCACCAGTAACTTCCACTCATTACACGGTATAGTTTTCAAGTTAATGATTATGCTTATTCCTTCATCTTCAACCAGGAACTTCTCGAATTCAACGTTCAATCCATGTCCTCTAGCAATTTCTCCTTCAAAAGTGCTTCTTCTAACCATAGATTTCAACTGTCATATATATGACTGTACCATGATCAAGTTCTCACGTCATGTCAACTTCAATTGATAGAAAATATGAGTAAAATGAAACATAGTACACATATGAATAAAAAGTGAGAGGTTATATTAATAAATTATTTAGTAACTTTGTTTTGCAACATTATGTTTGGTGTGGGAAGTAATCGAAAATGGGAACATGTGTCGAAAGATGATTGAAGCAACAACATAGTAGAAAATAGAATTGATAATGTGAAAGACTAAAATGGGAAGGCAAAAGAAAATGTCTGGCCCCGAACAGCAGCCACAGATGTATTGGTTATATTGGAGCAGGTGGTGGGTTATTGGTGTGTTGGGTACCCTCCAAAACATGATGTCTCTTCTTCATACTCTAATGCTATGGAACACCGTGGCACCTTCACAACATTATGTGGCTGCAGAACATAACCTTTTTTCTTAAATCGATGGATGTAATAATCAAATCTCCACATATCCATTCATCATGCTCATTGGTTCATGTCTGGGATATACTAATATATGCATACTTAATATGCTGCAAAATTTGCTCAAATTAAGAATAATATTCTCCTTCTTTTTTGTTGTCTTTTTTACTTTTCGTGGATGTCTTCTTTTTGTTCCTGCTGCGTTGGCTAGTACCCGTCTCTTCCTCAAGACACTGAACTAGTTATTACCCTACGTACCATTTGGTTCGTTACAACTTCTCTACACAATAAAATCCTGTTGAAGCTGAACAAAATTATTACGGAGAATGAGTCTTTTTTTAATATCTAACAAGTTCCTTTGAATATGAAGAGTATTGAGTCTGGTACGAGGTACGAAACAGAATGGTAATCCGTTGATCCAGGTATTTAAGAGGTTTTATTCCATTTGACAAGTCAAGAAAACAGAGTTAGATTCAGTGAAGATAAATATAAATATGTATCAGAAAAGATAAAAAGAGACATATAACACATTAAGTTAAAAACATACTTATTCTTGATCACTGAATATTCTACATACTAGGTCACCTACTAACTTGTTTGAAACACAATCTAATATGTTTAATTTGGTACCAATTAGTTGATAAGAATATCTCAAGTTTTGAAACCTTCAAATTTATTGTCTAAGTAATAGTCCATGTTCACACATGCATGCGTGTGTAGTGGTATGGTAGTGGATAGGTGGACCTAGTCTAATAATTCCATGGCCATGGCAGTTTTATCTACAATACAAAATAAGGAAGTCTACACCAAGTTTTGATTCATAAATTTCCCTTTCTAGCCACTAACTTGGAATTCTTGAGGCTGGATACTTTTCTCTGATTATTCTTTTTGGACAAACTCTTGGTGAGAAAACTGAAGATACCAAAATGTGATTCCAACCAAACTAATAGGACAAGTATTATTGCGTGAAGGTAGTTCGTTGCTCGAGTGATTCAAGTCTAGAAAGTTGAATTTGCAAGCTATTCTAAACCTAAAAGGGAATGTGTGAGCCTGTGAATGAGCAAAGCATTAGGAAATGATAATTATATTAATATGAAGTATGAGGGTGTTTAGGGTTTATAAAAACAAAAACGTGGTATGCATGAGAGTGATAAAAGTAAAATAAAATTTTGCACAGAGAGGTGAAGGGTGAGTTGTAAACATGCACTCATTGGGGCATTGATTCATTTTAACTAATGATGAAAGGGATGGGAGATACAGAGAAACACTTTGTTTCTTTCTTTTCTTTCACTTTGGAGGCACAAAGAATAGAATAGAATAGAATAGGAGAGAGCACATAGAAGGGAAGGGACCCAACATCCACCAATGGAATTCATGCGCGTTTGGGTCGACTGTCCCATCTATTTTGGTACACCAAGTCGCACCGCCCCATCCAAAGGACACCATTTTACCATATACCTTATTTTATTCATCTCTTCATTTCTTCTCTACTATCACCTTTTCTTTTACTGTAAAACAATAACTTTAACACAACACATATAACAACAACCTTTGTACTAATATTCGATTTGATACGATCAAAAACGTCATTATCTTTTATCATAAGTTTTTCTTTTTGTTTATAGTATTTTTATGAGTTTAATTAGGTTTACTTCCTAATCCTAATATTAGGACGTGTCTGACCTGATGGAGAAGCTAAACAACCAAAGTCTAGTTAATGACTTCCCAGTTTATCAAAACCTCATAGTACACTTATCATCAACAAATCTTAGATCACAACCATGTATAATTAATTATTTGGTAAACATAATCTTAAAAGATGTATGTAATTTATCTTGTTACACACTTCAGAACATGAACATGGCAAGTCATTGGAGTACTAATCATGTTGTTACATCACTCTTAATATTTTTACTTGACACAAGACACAAAAACTCATCAAACAAATTCAAATTTAAATCCATCCAAATTTAGATTAGAGATGACTATTTTTTTTTTAAAAAATTACGTAAAATAACAAACTCTTATTTATATAATTATACGCATATTTAAATATAATTTTCCATTACTTGACACAAGAGACTAAAGTGATAACAAAAAAAATTGAAATTTAAATCTGTCAAATTTGATATTATATTATATCTTAATGAATACAAAATTTTTCCGTCAATACTATGATAAATTTTGTTTGTCATATCCCTAAAGGCTAAAGTGAAGCCACTAGGTTTAATAAAGTTTGATTTGGTGCGCTGAAGTAGCTAGAGATGTGCTTTTTCAAGACAAAAGGGAAAAAAATAAGAAGATATATGAAGATTAGCGAAGTTAGTGTCTTTGTTTTAAATTCCAGGGGATCAAAAAACAAGCAAATATGGAAGATGATTGATTGGTGAGTGGCTTTATGTGGAGCTTCATTTCCCTGTAAAGGGTCAAGGTGCCCCAAAAAGTGCACAAATGAAATCATAAACAAGAGATGGATATAATAATGATAGGATAAGCCTTTTCAAATAAATAAATAATTAAACTTTAAGATTATGTAAACAATTATTTAGAATCTCACTTATCAGATTTCTTTGGAAAATTCTCGAATTTGCTGTGATATATTTTATCCGGATATAATATCGTTAAAAATTATACACTTTCTTTTTATCTCATAATAAAATAAGGCCAATTGTAAAAGTTGAAACATTTACAAAAAATAAAATTTAAACTATTTTAATCGGTATACCGAATAAATAAAACAGTTTTAAAGATAAAATTAGCTTGTTTATAAACTAAGAATAAGTTGTTAAGTATAAAGATAGAAAAAAATAGTTTTAGATATAGGAAGTTTATTTTTGCTATTCTTTTTTAGTTAAATTTTGGACTTGTTAGGTTTGTCTCAATCTAGATTTTGTATGTGACTCTTTTAATTTTATGATTAATTTCTGTTAATTCGGAGTCTTAGTATTATAGTTAAATTTTTTTATCAAAACTATGTGGTGTTAGTTAAGCTATTATTGAACTTTTGGTAGGTTTAGAAATTTTAGTGAACATTTGTTCAAGTTCAGATAAGGGAAGCTAGTTTTAAATTTTCAATAGAATTCTAGATTAGAAGATCTGGATGTGGGGTGACATAGTCATTAATATAAAAAAATTTAGTAAGATTATTTGTTTTAAATATATTATAAGTTGATTATAATATTTCTGAAAAGGAACATGTGATAAAAATAAAGAGTAACTTAGATGAGATTGAATTCAAGAGAAAGAGTTAACGCTCCTCTGTAGTTTTCCACTGGGAAAATGAATTGTTAAAAAAATGAAAGAATAGTTAGATAACTAATATTTTATTAGGTTTATTGCACTTAGATTTTTAATGGGACAATTACGTAGTACTAGTTTTGTTGAATCCATTGTATGAAGGATATGAGGGATTAGCCGCACCAAGTTGTAATTATGATGCTAATTATAACTATGAAGTCAATAATGAAGTTGATAAAGGTATAGTAGTGATATGTGATTCAACCTTCTAACCATTGCAATCAACCAATCAGTATCACACTCTCAATTACATCTCATTAAGAAACTTTGTGTGCTAGCGACCAATCATCTTGCTCCGACAAATACTGTTTAACCCTGTTACTCCTAAATCCTAAAACTTATTTTTACAATTTTTAAATTCAGACCAACATTCAGTCTACATTTTTATGACGTGCTGTCACATTGTGTTTGAAATAAAAGGTTTAATGTAAAATGTAAGCTAAATACTTCATATCAAACACAAGATAATTAAAATATTTACCAATTACATATTCACGTGAAAATATTATATATAAGATTAAATAAGATGGATTGATAAAATTGCAATTATTATTGATACAGTGTTATACTAAAGCAAAAGATATTATAGATATTTGAACTTCACATTAAAGATATTATAGATAATTGAATTTCACATTAAACCGTAGTTGGAGTTTTGATTTATTTTGTTGCTTTGATTATATATATAAATTCTCCTATGAGAAAATATATTATTTTATTTTGTAATATCATATTATAATATATAAATGATATGTATATATTTATCTATATAATATAGTATTTTAATATTGTAACTGAGATGTATAGTTACTAATTTTAAATATATTATTAAAAATTTACTTTAATTAAAACATTTCAAAATATTATTAAATTTTTTTTGAAACAAAATAATAATATTTTATTTCAATCACTAAAGTATAAGAAGAAGAAAAGGAGTGTTTAAATTTATAAAATAAAACTACTGTTTATTTAGATTATTTTACATTACTAATTTAATGACAATAAAAATAGATATAAGTTGATTAAATATGAAATAAAATAAAAAAAAATTGCACATATATTTAATTATGGATAAGGATGAATATTCCTAGTAACATCATTGTAAAAGAAATTAATATTTTTAAGAAGAACTTAGATTGACACGTTGGCTTGGTATTAGTGTGCTGTTGTACACGCTGGTTGTCACGCACTTAAAAAAGGTATTTTCATGACTTGGCACATCCTTACTCTTCGCAACTATTTCGCATAAACAATCTCATCTTACACTACAAAATAAATAATTATTTTATATATTTAACTATACTATAATGGATTTTATTTAATCTAAATAATAAACAAGAATTATGTTTAAATATAGTTTTATCTTTATAAAACTAGTAAGTTTTTAATTTCTCTTTTTAATTTCTCAATTTAATTTTTTCAAGAATAACATTTATTAACTGCATATATATTTTAACTAGAGGTTGAGTAGTTATTCTATATAGATTTGTATATAAAATTTATAATCTAAATAATAATATAAAATTTTCATCGTCAAATAATATGAAGAAAGGTCTTTTCATAATATGGTAGCATAGTAAAACAAAAAATATACATATATAGTATAGTGTGTAGGTTTTAAAGAAATACTAATTTTGATGGAGGATATAAGATGTCATTTGTATGTGTGCGTGGCATCATAAATTGAACAATAACACCAATTTATTTGAGACAATGATTTTATGAGAACTGACAGATAATGTGAGTAATTATATAATGAAGACGAAGATTAGTTATTTATGATCTGGCTTTTTAGGAGTTCCAATTTGGTAACATGCTTTTGTGTCGTGTCACTTGTTTTTCAACTACACTTGTCTTTATATTTGTTCCAAGCTTTTACATTTGAGAATGATGTTGATGATGGGATACCATTTAAGAGTTACTATCACATCTTGTTGGATCTCATGTCCTAATTTGTTATGTATAGTGGATATAAATGGTCACCATTCTTGGAACCTTGGTGAGAGAAATGTCAATTCTCAACCAATGGAGGCCAATCCCAACAAAATTTAAATTTCAAATTATCATACATAAAATACTAAGTTGATTTTTTTTATACTAGTTTGATTTGTCAAAGGATTTTATTTTCAATTTTTTTATTTGCTTTATAAAAAAATGCTATATTTTTTATTGTTAAATAATTACAATTCCGTAATAAAATAGAAAAAAAAAACTAAACATTTTTCAACTAACCTGAAGAGCTGTCACTTTCCCTTGGAAAGAGGGTTATCTGTAAAATTTGGTATCATAATAGCAAAATAGTTTTGATCTTCATGCATAAGATTCCATGGTAGGATTGCCCAACTATCTTAGCAATCTGTTGTGGATAAATGAAAAATTAAAAAATGTTTGTTTGTAGTAAGTTAGCACCATTCCTGCATAGTTTACTGATTTAGAAGATCGACTTGTATTTGACAAAACAAAAGATAAAAATTGAAAATATATTTTAAAATGTAAAATTTATGCTATATATATTTTAAAAATCCAACTATGGTTTGTGAAATAAAAAAAAAAAATTATTTGTTCAAAATGGTAATAAAATCTTGTATCTTAAGTCCTTAAAAATACTATCTTAAATATGCTAATCGACTATAATCATACAATACTAAAAAGATTTGAGGTATATGTTGAAAAAAATAATGTTTATGTAATATTTATTTCTTAATCATTAATTAAGAAGTTTTTTCTCTAATATTTTTTAAATTTTATACCTCTTAATAATTGAGAAACGTAGATAATTTATAAATATTTTTTTTTTTCTTTTTAAACCACTTAGATTTTAACCATAACTAAATTTTATAAAATTAATTTATAAAATGAAATTTATATTCATTCATATATTATAAGATGTTCTAATATATTGTTGACGTGAAATATCAAATATTAATTTTCTTATAAATATTACATTCCAACTTTAAATTTCTTAAAATTGTTAGAGAACACGCCCTTCCGAAAAAATGTAAAAATTGTTAGAGAACACGTCATATTCATAAATAGGGTAATAAAGTAATGAGTAAATTCTTATATAAAGGTTTTTACTAAAAAGTTTTTTACTAACAAAAGTAAAATAATTTATAAAGCTAAATTATGTAATGGAGATCACGCGGCATCTTGGCACATTCACACGGACAACCTTTGACATACGAAGTGGCAATATGTATGTGAGGGCCATGAACGAAGCTTTTGTCGTCGCGACAAAGACAGTAAGTTCCAAAAAGAGTGTGTGAACTCAATGCAAATACCTTCATCAAAGTCCAAACAACATTTGCAACCCATCACAGAACACCCATAACTCCATAGAACATGACACAAACACATCTCCATTTTCAAACACCATGTAACCAAGTACTATGACCCTAAATAAAACAATGTGCGAGAGAAATTTCAACTCTTTCTGTTTCTCCACTTTTTTAGGTCAATTCTCTTTGAATGATTTTGTACTTTATACTATGAAACAACTGAGATTCTTCCATTTTCTATAGCTTCCTAAAAAATTTGGGAAAATATTATAATAATTCTATCTCATACGCGTTTTGAGTCTCCTTTACAAGTTGAAACTAACGTTGGATGTCTCTATGCTATATGCTAGGTGTGTACTATGATGATGTTCAATCTCTAAAAAGAAAGTGCTTCCGAGTAATGGACGTAATTTATTTACATTTCTTTAATTCTCTCCACCTGCCGTCATTCCAAATAAGAGAAAGAAAAAAAAATTGTCAAATAATAATAATTCAATCTAATAATTTTTTTCTAATTACTCAAAAAAATCTAAAATCTAAACAAAGACATTTTTTGTTAATACAGAAAAAAAAACATATTTAAACCAATGATACGTTATTTGTTAAATAAATTTGATATATTTTTTATTCCAACATGTAAAGAAGGAATGTATAGCTGGACCCATTCTTTTATTCAGGAATATTAATAATACACTCCTTTAAACATGCTCTTTTTTTTTAGTTTATTCAAAATTTCGAGTCTTATTTTGTTTAATTAGTTTTGTTTGTATTTTTTTAATAAATTTTAACCTAATAGATAATGTGTATAAAAAAATCTACTAATTAACAACGTCCTTTTGTTAGTATCATCATTGTCCTATGCTTTATGCTTTAATTATATATTAAATATTTTAAAGGTACGATGATTTTAGAGTTGTAATTAAATTACCTTGATAAAAACTTAATCAAAATTCTTTCCAAATACTATGAACCAAAATCTTAAGAAGTATCTATTTCAAATGAATTTTTCCTTTAACTAGTATTTATTATTAAATTATTTAATAGATACCGTGATACACTTTATTATATCAAAGATATGCATCCTTTGAATAAAGGTCTTAATAATACTTGTTAACTAAAAAAATACATTTAACGAAAAGTATAACATTTAATACTTTATAAACTTAAATGTTTTCTTTTTATTTTTTATTTTCAAATATTTCACAAATATTTTAAGATGATTATTATACTGTACGAATCAATATTATGCAGGCCTTTGAAAATGAAAAGTCGTACATGTAAACTAGAGGAAGACTGGGTCAAGTACGAGTGAAACTTAAAAGTAAATTAGAAAGTTTTTAATTTTTTTAATCAAATAGTTATAGGTTGAACATCTATCTAGCTATCTATATATAAACTTTAACCATTTTTTATCTTTAATATTTTTTAACTTGATATCTAATAATATAAAGTTTTTTAATTTCTAAAAAATACATTTTGTATTTGTGTCTTCTACTAAGATAACCGTGTAATTGATTTATACAGTACAAATTTTCTCCTCATTACAAGAAAATTATTAAATAAAAAATTAATTTTAAAAATAACAAATATTTCGTTATTTGATTAAATTATATACTATTTTAAAGACTAAAAAAATTATTGGTATCTAAATTAGTTTCTAATATAAATAAATAATTTTTAAATTAATATATAATTAACTATTAACTTTAAAATCTAAATAATTAGAAAACAAAACTTATTATACCACATTAGCTAATTCTGAACAATAATAGAGTTTTATGGAAAGACTTTTATACTTAACAACATTTAGATCATACATATGTTTCATTGTCTGTAAACTTAGTCAATTTATCTCTAATTCTTATACTAATCATATAAATGTTGTTAATACTTTGTTTATATATGTTCCTCAAACACATTGTTAGACAAGGCATTCCTTTTAAAGCGTATTCTAATACTTACTTGCATGCTGAATTCTGTATTTTTCTAAGTAATTCTTTAATCTCCTGAAAGTTCAAAAAGCAAAACACAGTTAAGAGTCTTTTATTGAGGTGAAATATAGAGTTTTGAGAGTTGTTTCAAGTGAAATAACCTAATTAAGACATCTATTAAGTGACTTTATATTGACCCTCTTATGTATAATGTGATAATAAGATTACTATCAAATTGCCTTAAATCCTATCTTGACCAAACACGTAAATATTGATTTGCATTTTTATTAGAGATAAAGTAAAAAAAAAAAAATCTCAAACTAATTCATATTAAAAAATACCATCAGCTTGCAATTACTCAAGACAAAAAAAAATTCAATATTATTTTCAAGATGACCATTATATTTTTCTTCTCTCTTGAGAGGATATATTTTGATTGACCGTGTTTAATCATGGTTAACTGATTTAGTTTACGATTAATTAGTTTATTTTTAGTTTTATATCATATATTCAGTTTAGTATCTTAGATGTAAACACATTATACTCACTTCTATTATTCAATACAATTCTTTTCTCTCTCACTCTATGTTGTGTTTATAAAGTCAATATTATATAAATTAATAAATTATTTTTTTCAAAATATAAATGTAAAGTGAGATTGAAATGATAGAAAAAAAGGTAGGGGTCAAATATTTACTCATGAATAAGTAGCATTCATTATGAAAAATCTAAAGAAAATATCTGTGACAATATATGCTAACAACGCGGGAAGCGAAGGCAAGGCTTGTAAGTTACAAGTTTGACTGAATGCAGTGTGTGTACATGCCAACGACATTCTTAATTCTTCATTCTCCATTCTTCCTTCACTTCTACCCTACCCTTCACCTCTTCACACTTATTCTTTCACTTCAACTCATAACAAATTTTCGTTTCCACAAACTAAAATAATCATTTATCAAAGATAATACATATAATATAACATGTTTAAGCTTCAAAATCTTGTTCATATGTGGACAAGTTTTGAAAGAAACAGTAATCTTAGCTTACAAATAAGATATGATGGCTGTCATGATGTAACGTATAGACAATCGTAGATCTTCGTATTTAAGACGTATTTTATGATTGGGTTTTGCAGTCTTACCTTCAGAACCAAGTAATAAAATCTCCAGCAAAGCAAGGCCATGGAACATCCATCAAGAATGCAGTGAAGCAGAATCAATAACTATTATCACATGTCATTATTATATATATTTTATGCAGATAATATATATGGCATCTGCATGTAAAGTTGCATATTTATAGAAGTTTATTTGTATTTGTTATTTATTAAATTTTTAAATTCATTTGATGTTTCATAACTAAATTCGTTTGATGACTATTATTAATAATGTTACTATTTGTATTTAATATAGCTCTCCATATTAAATTTATATATATTACATCTTACTCACTTGGTTTTTTTAATATTACGTCATTATTATAATCATAATATAATTTATGCTATTTTGAATTTTCAATATATATTTCACATTTAAACAAAAATAATTACAGAAACTAATTTAGTAAATTACAATTACTTAAAAATACTAATTACTTAAATTGAGATCTAACTTACTATTAAAATTTTAATTACTAATTTTTTTTAAATATAAATAACGACTAAAATTTTGATAGTTAATTAAATATTAACTTACAAATTATTTATTAATAATAAAAACTAATTTAGATACTAATATTTTTTAATTTTTAAAATAATATCTAACTTAATTAATAAGTAATTATTATTTTTTATTTATAAAATTAATTTTGATTTAATAATTTTTTAATATTTTAACGGTGTGACTTAACTGATAAATATTAAATTTATGTAATTATTTTTATAATAAATAAATATTTAAAATATAATTTATATTATAAATAAAAATTTATGTGTAGTAAAGAAATATCTTTAGAATAAGCAAACGGATAAATAAGAACACGTTTTTTGGTAAAAACAAAAAACAAAAATACTCTTGTTTATGTGTAATCTCTTTTTTTATTATTTTACATACATATATTGTGTTGTTTTCCACAATCAAACAAGAAAAAGAAAATTGATCATGTTATTCTACGGCATTTATTCAGAAAATTTGTTATTCTTGCTTCACAGTGTGTTGAATCCATTAAATATTGTTATTATTTTTATCAAAATTATAACTATTTCAAGTAAAATTATTCTGACTCTTTATTAGTCTTAAGTTGAAGTCCTAAACATACATATGTAATTACTTAGAAAGAGAATTCTGTCATCTATAACAATTATATTATTAACACAACTGTCTCTTGTAAAGAATATTTATTGTCTTAAAAAAGTTATAAAAAAGACAAATTTCTAGCTTTGAAAGTTTGAAGCTAATTAATGTTCCTCTGTTCTCTTTTGATCTTACCCAGCAGTCATTTTGAATAGTTCAACTTTTCACTTAAAAACATTGGAAATGGAAAGAACCAAATTGCCTCGATAAAATAATACTGATTACTACATCAGTACATGATGCTACAGAAATGTAGACTAAGTATTTAAAAAAGAATAGAAATAAATTCCCTTTTCCAATATATTGTTTATATAGCAAGAATAAAGTTTGATTTAATTGATAATAAAGTTTCCAGTATAACCAAGTAATGAACACATTTTGCACTACCATATACAGATATATTTTTTCCCTTTATTATATAGGGTGAAAAGTTGGGGCACAAAAAAGTGGATACTAAACAAGAGTTGTGGTTCTGTTTGAATTCTGATATACTTTTTATTCTTTGCAACAACTTACAAGCACATTACAAGTAAGCAGTGGAGAGAAGAAAAAAATTGAACTCAAAACAACCCATATGCCCAAGATTCTGAATCCATGATCACTCTTGGGTACTGATTGACCTGAGTGTCAAACACTTGCTTTCTGTCACCATCACCATCATCATTAATAAGCAAATTCCAACTTCTAATCAAGTCATCATCCCACAAGGCCATACTGCTATTGTTATTGTCAATCTTAGTATCATTGTAATCATCGGACCAGTCAAAATCTGGGAGCACCAGGTCTTCAAAGAAGTTGGGGGAATTTGAATAAGAAGATGATGATGTTGAAGATGATGTTGTAGTGGTTGGTGAAGTGGAAGTAGCAGATGGAACTAATATCTCACTGGCTTCTATTATGGGAACTTCATCAGTGCAGAACTCATTCATTAGTTCCATGGAGTCAAAAAGGGGTGTCATGATTTGCTCTTCCTCCTTAGCTTCTTCAGTTATGCTTGATAATTCAAATGAAGTCTCTGGCTCCTTGTTTTGCTCAAATTTGGGGTTTCCCTCAACTTGGATAGCTTGTTGCTGATGTTGTTCTTGCAATGGCTGATGGGGTTGTTGATCTGGTTGGACTTGGATTTGCTCAGTTGTAGTGGAAAGTGACTTGTGGGTAACAGGATCAATTCCCATTTTTTTGAGCTTTTTCTTTATGTGAGTGTTCCAGTGATTCTTGATCTCATTATCAGTTCTTCCCGGGAGATGAGAAGCAATCTTAGACCACCTGCACAAGGGAGAAAAGAAAACGTCAGAAATTAGTATAGGAATCCAATTATTAAAAAAAAGTGCTTCCATCCAAAAGTTCATGCTAGGAATGTTTACAAAGGAAAATAACTTTGTCAACTAGAGACTAGAAAAGTATATTTTACTATGGCATGGAAGTTACAAATCAGAAAATTTGCTCATAAGACAAACTTGGGGCCATCATTTTTGTATTAATGATTCCCCTTTACAGTCAACATAAATAACTACAATCATACTGTTCCTTTCCTTTTAAAAAACATTAAGGATAGTAAGGAAGAAAGCAAGTCTGCAATTTTTATACCTTTTCTCCTCCTTGTAGGAGAGTGTGTTACTATGGGACCATTTCCTCTTTTTTCTGATGAATAAACAAATTGCCACTTGAGGGCGTGTATTATAGAAATGATAACTTTGATTCAGTTATCCCTTTTGACATGATTGAGATATGTTTTAATGTTTTATAAAATAATGCTTTTAGATGAGCCTGGTCTAATATTTCAGAAAAAGCACTGTACCAGTACATTTAATCAATTAGAAAAAAGTTGATTAAGGAATAGCCAAGCATGCACAAACAGGGGAAACAGAGTGGATGGAGAAAGAACCTATTGCCAAGTTGAGCATGGAGATCAATGACCATTTTCTCTTCATATTCTGATAAAAGGCCTCTCTTCAGGTCTGGCCTTAGGTAATTTGTCCATCTGAGCCTGCAACTTTTGCCACACCTTAACAGTCCTGCATGAAGACACAAGACAAACTTTTGTTAAGTCAGCATGTAGTGATTGATTACAAAACATGCAAGTGAATACGAAACTTTACTCAACTCCTTTCTCAAATAATTATGTTCAAGAAACAACACAAGCCATAATGTTTCTTGCCTCTTTGCAATTAAAATGCTTAAAAGCTATATTTCTAAGTCCATTTTTTAATGGTTGCTTTTACTGAATTTGAAGGGAAACAAAATGAGCACAGCAGAAACAAGCAGCCAAAATGAAGAATTTGACCAAAATGAAAAAATGAATGAACCATTTAAAGATTTTTTATAGGAAAATGGTTAAAGAAGCATGTGGGTAGTCCATTAGGGAAATAAGGGTATAATTGAGACTTAGAGGTAAAGACATGCAGCAAGAGAAGGAGCAATGAAAGGAGACCTGCTAGTTTGGGGACAGCTCTCCAGCAACATTGGCCATTAGTGAGGATGAAGTTGATGAGTTTCTTATCCTCCTCTGCAGTCCATGGACCCTTCTTCAACCCCACTTTGTCACAGCAAGGTTGTCTTCCCATTTTGTGTTCACCAGAACTCAAATGCCAACAAAGTGTACCTGGAATCTGGAATTGATCCCTCAAAACTAGAGGCTTCAGATTAATACTGATATATAGAGAGAGAGGAAGGAAGACTTAGAGTTCCTAAGAATATGCACATAACAAGGTGGGATAGAGCACCACCACCTACTTATTTATATATAAAACTCAACCTCCTCTTAACTCCAAATCCCCTTACCCCACTACCACAATTACTCTTTTATTTATTTATTTTTGTTACTAGCTATTTATTTCACTGAATTTAGCTTTTATTTTATTATCAGTGGGGATTGACACGTGTTGTGCAGGGATGTGACACGGTCCACACGTGCTACGTCTTCTTCAGAAAACGCCACATCATCGAACTTCTTTGCTTTGGTTGGAAGCGTGAGATACTCCACTAACTCAATCCTCTCTAAAAACAGTAACACAACAAATGAGTTCAATTTCTCTAAAAACAGCACCAACTCTTTTTTTACGTCATTCATTCTCGTTTATACTGCTATCATTATCACCAACACAACAACTATCAAATTTAAGCCACTTTGTAAAATTAAGGTTCAAACCGTGAAACTGGTAATTAAAAACTCAGACAATTGTATTAATCACTCAAATTTTAGTATTTTACTTAACTACATCACATGTTTATATATGTTATTATGAAACATAATCTGAAAGTTAATACACTTATCCATCAATTTAAATTTTATTTTTATAATAATTTATACATCAGATTCTAATAATACCACAATGAAGAAAAGATAGTTATACGCAATGCCGTGAACCATTAAACCCAATATCTGAAGTTCCCAACCAAGTCAACAGAAATGAAACCAAGATAACAGTCAGAACGTCAGAAAATAATGAACAATGCAGCTGTAATGAGTAACTGAGTTACTGCATACGCGTTGAAACAAGCAAATGCATGTGGATCAGAATTGAATTGGTCCACACTCTTGTTTTCCCTTAAAAGCAAAATTACCAAAACTTTACCTTCCAAGACGTAAAGAGTCGTATACCAATATCTTGCTCCCTTAATTAATTATCTACTGTATATTAATATATGATATGTGTAATCTGCTTTCATTCATATCCACCTCTTGTAACAAAGTCAGGTTGGGACATTTTACAACAACAATAAATAACTTGCATCAAAATCAAAATGTGTGTTTAAAACAAAAAAAACAAAAACTTATTAAAATAAAATAACCTTTTGTATTTGTTCAAATTATATTTTTAATATACGTATTTATTTTATGCATACGTTATATTATACGTATATAAAATGATTCCAAGAGTTGAGACACCTGATCAATGAAACAACTTTCAACAGTTTTTTTTTTTTTCTAATTACAATTAGCAGAAGAGCAGGTATAGTAAATACATATATTTTAGCTAAGTTCTATCAGTAAATGTCAAAGTTTGTTATATGATCTGAATTAAGTAATAGTTATATGTTTACTTTCTTTTATCCTAAAAGACTTTAATGTATACCTATAAACTGGTACAAGAAGTACCCCAAATCATGTACAAAATCAAGCACAAAACTGTACAAAAATAAAAAATTGATGCTACAATAATATAACTACTAAAACATTCTTTCAATTATCTACATGTCACAGAGCTTCATGTTAATTGAACATACTAAACCTCTTAGCTTTCACTAATAGTGATCAACATGCATTCTTGATTTAAAATCCAGATACTTAAGAACTATCATTTCCCCCCTTATGTTAGTATCTTTCCCTCTTTAATATTAATTTCTTCCAATACACTTCTTCCGTGGTTGCACTATTTAATATTGTTTCTGACTGATGACAGTCTTTCTTTAAATCCAGTGTACATTTCTACCTTACCAACCTTCTTCAGTTTTTAGTCTTTTGGCCTTATTTAAAGTTCTCTTTTTAGATCATGAGCTGCAGGTACTATATTATCTTTTATGTGAAGAATGATTGGTATAGACAAAAATTACTTAGTTACATACCATTGACTTTATATTTATATTTTAACATTGTATATATGTCATACCGAAATAGTGTATATACCATATAATTCAACCTAGAGAAACATGTTGTTATATATAAGGTCTATCCTTCAGCACTAGATATAGCTGAGATGTGATCCAAAGACCCTACATGAAACTAAGAGGGGATAGAAAACTTGCGGAAACCAGAAACCTGCAGCAGTGAAATTTCTATAAGAATCAAACACCAACTATTTTTGACAAATTGGCATTTTTGTTTTCACATGAACTCACTGAAAGACACCATGGGTTACTAGCTTCTGTAAATAATAGTCAACCATCTTTCTGCTTGCCCGCGAGGTGATGGTTTTATCTAATCTTGATGAATTGTTTTTCTTTTCTAACTAAACTTATGCCTTCTGATCATGTTGGAAAGGTATGAGTCTCATTAATTAGGATTGGTCAATGGTAATTAATATAGTTAAGATGCATGATTCATACTTGATGACCAGGTGTAAGTATATATGTGAACCTGAATCTAGCTAGATTTCATAAAAACGTGGAACCCTTAACTTCTATCATGATTCACAGCAGCTGGTTGAAGTTAGTGTCTGATATGCATTCTTTTTATACAGGCTTTGACAAACTAGGTTTAATATTTGACAATAACCTCCAGAGAAAGATAACCTCTGGAGAGTCTAGTAGGATATGTGACCTATAGCATTTTTTAATACATAGGTGTATATAAAACATCTTTTTCTTTATTTTATATATCTAACTAGCCTAACCCACTACTCTCGGTTTAAATCAACATCTAAGCTTTAAGATGGTTTGTGGAATATTCATTCAATCAATCCAATATGGTTGATTATGTATCAATATAGAAACTCTATCAGTTGTGGTTATAAATAGATCTGATCAATGAATTAAACATATTATGCTAGTAGATCAAAGATTTCTACTCATTGTGTCTATAACAGATGGATCATCTCTGTAGAAAATATATGTGCAGATGTAGACTTGTTAAATTACTGCATCCTGTAAGCCAGCAAGAATACAGAGTAGTCATTAACCTGACTAGCAGAGACATAACATTGAAATCAAATTATAATTGGAAGATGTTGAAAATGATGAACTCAACACACTTTTTTGACATGGGTTACTACTGAAATTTAGTGCTTCATGAGTTTTTTGGGTTCATATATAACTAAGTGATGTTTTCAAAAAAATTTAAATAGAATTGGAGCATCTTTCCACTACAAAAAATTATTAAAAAATAATTAAATTTAAAAATAAAAATATTAATTAAATTAGATAATAATTTAGATACTAAAAAATTATTAATATTTAATATATTTATAAATAAAATATTATAAAATAGTTTCTAAATTAGTATTTAAATTAACTACCAAAATTTTAACTACTAATATTTTAAATTTTAATTTAGTCTCTAAAAAGCTAATAAAAACTAATTTAAAACATAAATAGTTAGTAGATAAAACTTTGATAACTAATATTAAAAACCAATTCAAAAATTATTTTATTAATTTTTATTAATAATAAAAACTATTTTATATATTAATGTTTTTTAATTTATAAAATGTTTTCTAATCTATTAATAATAATTAATTATTTTAATATCTAAAATTAAGTTTTATTCAATAATTTTTTTTAGTGTTCAAATATTTTTTTAAATGTATAAAATATGTGGTGAATATCGTTGGGGATCAACATTAATTAATTTAGGTTATGATTGATGTCGATTTTCTTTAGCTGCAGTAGTTACCAAATCTATTGAAAATAGTTGTCAACCTCACATGTATATGTCCTAGCTACTACAGTCCACCTTTATGTCCTGTTTGCTTCTGCGGATGAAGTTGGAGTGAGGATTGGCGAGCGGGTGACTATCTTGTTTGTTTCCACTGTTTTGGAGGTGTCTGTGCGGATGGAGGAGCGGGTGGCTAGCCAATTGTCATCTTCACACAAATGAGCGGATTTGAGATGATTATACGTAGGAGCATACGTTTTTACGTTGATACCCTTGCAAGCATCACAATTTTCTCAAATTGGACACTGTGCAAGGAATCAAAGAATTCTGGAAAAGGTAAAATTGATTTTGCATGCAATGTGTAAAGAACTAAAATCGATTTTGTCATACAGGAAAATCGATTTTGGAGATTTTGTATGGAAATAAAAATCGATTCTTGTTTAGCTTTTAGTCATGAAAAATCGATTTTGGAAACTTTGTACTCATGAGAAAATCGATTCTCATGCCTTTATAAAACACCCAAAATCGATTTTGCTTTCTTTGGTGTCATTGATAATCGATTCTCCTTCAATTTGAACTGCATAGAGAATCGATTCTCCTTGTATTTGAACTACATAGAGAATCGATTCTCTTATTGTTTTTCTTTTTTTTGTTGGTTTTTTTTTTATTTTAAAAAAATTATATTTATATTTTCTCTTACTTTTCGGGTTATATCTTTAGTGGTTGGAGTTGTGTAGTTGAAACCTAAAAAAAATATTTGATAGTACTTCAAACCTAAAAGAAAATATATCATAACTCATTATTTAAATATTTTTAATAGAAAGGGTAAATTTGTAAACTTACATTTTACACATTTAAAAAAAATTATAAATTCTCTTCTAACTATCACATTCCTCACAAATCTCAATAAATCATTCTCACAAATCCACTCTATCATCCCTCAATCCAAACAATCTCACACATTCTCACACATTCTCTCTAATCTTCACAAATTCACTCCCTCTCATCCTCACAAATTCCTTCCCCAATCCAAACAGACCCTTAAAGTAGTTAGATTTCATACTAAACTATAAAGATAACTACCTATCTATATAAATTATACATTATAGAGTAGTTCAAATTAAAAAAAAAAAATGTAAAAATAAATAGCCCAACAATATTAATTATCAACTTTGAGATTATTATTACTTTAGCAATCAAAGAAAAAGGAAAATACAAGGAAAGTTTAACTAAACAGTATATATGTTAATAAAAACTTTTTTAATATATATATATATATATATTTCAACTTATTTATTTATATAAAATATAAGATTTTTTTTAAAATAAATGCTTTGATGTTAGGCATCACTATGACAGTTAAGATCTCAGCTACTTCTTGAACAACAAAAATCATTTATAAAATATAAAATTTCAACTTCCCGTATAAAGTATAATTAAAAATTGTCACCGTAGGAAGATTTGCACTATATTAACTTTTAGAGAGTGAAATTATGGATGAGATGCATGCGCTTAATATAAAATGTGAATTACTACTTTGACAGAGTTAGATTTTTTATTTCCTATACGTAATAAATATTTTTCTATAACAAGATAGTAATGATAGATTACTATTTTTAATTATTTGTTCACATTTTCATCAATTACTTTTGACTGTAAAAATTTAAATTCAATTCATAATGAATTTGCATAGAGTCAAAAGGTATTATTTGCGTTTGACTATTTATATATGATAAAGATTAATTCAATAACATCATGAATATTTTTTTATCATCATTCTAGAATTGAAATACGATTAACATGAAATATTTGTCAACTATATTTTTAACTTTGTTGGTATAATAATCTATAAATAAATAAAAATTGAGAGTAGCAATCATTTTAATCATAAACAGATTCTTAGTGTTATTTGGTGAAATGACAACTATTAGATTGTTACCTTACACACAATTTGACCCATCATTAATAGGATTATACATATTTAGCTTTGTTTTGTTTGTTATTGGGAAGAATCTTAGTTCCCTCATAGGTATTGTTGAACTTCCACAGGGAGTATTGTGTCTTTTACCCTCTGGATATGTAAAATATGATGCTTTAGTTTTTCTTTGTAAATTATAAGGAAGCCCTTAGTAGTTTTCTAAGTCCAAGGAGACACTTAAAACACATTATAGTAAGGACACCACCCTACACTAGGTCAATTTAATGATTTAATTTTTTGATACTTGTTAGTCAACAGGAAATGTTCCGGTATTCAACAAGTGTGATCCTCAAATGCTTGATTTATTATTATACACATGTAAACAAGATTTTTAAATCTTTTACTATAATCACAAATTACTTTTTTTCTTTATTTTCATTTTCCTTTTTAGTTGATTCACTTCACTATTTTTTTTATTTCTCTTTAATCACTTAAAAAAATCAAATTTACTGATGATTTTACACAAAACAACAAAAAAAAAATGGCTATAACTGTCAAATTATGCTACAACAATACTTTCTTTTATACGTTTATTTCCTTAAAAAACAATAAGTTGACATGTACTTCTAATAAACTATTACTTTCTAATTTTAATTCGAAAATATAATAATTATTGTTGTTAATAAAGTGGGGTATGATAATCAAGTTTTAGGTGTTTTCCATTGTTAATATGTGAAAATGCCTATAATTTTTTTTTGTTAATATGAGAAACAGACCATATTGTGAATGTGAAAGTCTAAAAACATGCACACCCAAAGATAATATTTTGTTATAAAATGGTTTGAGGAATAATAATGAACTAAAGTGGAGTTCAACATGTCCCCACCCCAAAACGCCAACACCTATCAGCCGCCTTCTGTTCACTCCTTAAAAAAATAAATCCTGCTATTGCTACCCATTTCAAAAAAAACAAATTATTTTATATTTATAAGGATTCTGATGGATTTTTTTTTAATTTATACACAATTATTTGAAATATAAATTAATATAAAAAAAATATTAAAGTACAGATGCGAATAAATTTATGTAATAAAATATTAATAAAAAAATTTAGATTTAAAAAAAAAAATTAAATAAATTTCAGTGTAAAATATAAAGTTAAATAAACTTAATCTTATTAAAAATATCTTTAATTTCATAAGTTTGAATAAAAATAAAAAATAAATTATAAATAATCTTCTATTTTTTATTTTAGATTTAATATTAAAAGGTAATTTTAAAATAAAAATAATTATTCATAAAATAAGTCAAATACTATTTTATAAATTAAAAGATTATTTATATTGATAATATTCTTTGTTATTAATAAAAAATTATATAATAATTTATAAATTAATATTAGTTATAAAATTTTAGTTAATAACGATTTAAATTGTAAATTAAATTTTAATTTAAAATATAATATAGTTTATAGTTAAAATATTGATAATTAATTAGATATTAGTTTAAAAATTATCACTACAAGAAAATCATAAAATAGAAACCAATTTTCAGAGATAAAAAATAATTAATTGTTATAGTGACTAAATTAGAAACCATTTTAGAGACTAAAAAAATTTTGGTTTCTAAATTAATTTTTATTATTGTTAAATGGTTTCTAAATTGGTATCTAATTAACAATTTAAAACTTTGGTTACTAATTAGATACCAATTTAAAAATTATTTAACAATAATAAAAATTAATTTAGAAACTAATTTTTTTTAGTTTCTAAAATGATCTCTAATTTAGTTACTATAGCAATTAATTATTTTTGTTTATAAAATTAATTTTTATTTCATGTTTTTCTTGTATTTGAAATATTAATAATTTTTTAATTTATAAAGTAGTGTATTTGACTTATTTATTATGAATCATTATTTTTATTTTAAAATTAATTTTTATTAATTAATTTTCTTATAATATAATATTTGAATAAATAAACCACATATTATAAATAAAATAAATTATTAAGATAAAAAATAGAGTATTAATAAAATAGATTATATTATATTGTATCAAGTTTATATTTTTTAATTAAGTCTGTTAACCTTTTATCGTGTTGATATATATAAAATTTAGTGTGTTAATCTATTTGCATGTGTAAAATGAAAAAGACCTTAATGTATGAAAAGAGATGATATCTATTTACGCAAAACCTAGCCATCCCATCCAACAAGGACCCTAACCCACCCCTACCAAAGTCACATTCATACAAACAAATACACAAATGGTTATTTTTCCTTGTACAAGTGTCAAATTTAAACTATAATTTAAGATAAATAATTTTATATTAGTTCATTTAGGTCGTGGTTATGGTTTTATTTTATTAAATTGAAGCATAATATCTCACTTATATTTATTAATATTTGCAATATTTTCGCACGTTAAATCCGGGTTAGTTACTTATCAAATCATGTGCCTAACATTTTATTCAAGCAAATGGCATGTAAATAGTATGTTTTTTTTTTTTATCAATTTATATGATCACATTATATATAAATATTATGGAGGGCCCTTTTTTCTGAAAGTCAATTTGTCTACGTTTACAATTCAATCTTAGATAATCTGATTTCTTTTAATTTTATTTTCTACGATTGTGACATGGTAACAACCCAAATTCAAATTGATAAGTTATAGAATAAGGAGGTGAAACAAAAACAGAGAAAAAAACGTTTCTACTGAACTAACATGTGTATATATATATATATATATATATATATATATATATATATATATATATATATATATCCATTATGAGAAATTACAGGTAGCCAAAAATCAAACTTAAATCTAATAATTATATTCCAATTAATTCCTACCCGTAAACCCTGTCTATGCTTATTTTATTGAAAGCATGGTATTTAATATTTTCTTATCGAATCTAGAGAACGATCTAATATTGCATAATACTTGCGTAATCCATGCAGATGATATACCTTCAATGAGACATTCACTAGTAGTCTTTTCTTTTTCTTTATATATATATATAAACAGACAAAAATATTGTGGAGTCAGTTAACCAAAGGTCAAACTTAAATATGCTAAAATGAAATGTATTTTCCTCACGTCTTCTCCTCCAACTTAATGTAGTTTTTTTAAGCAATCTTATGATTATTACTTGATAAAAAAATTAACAGAAGAATTAATATTGTTATTTATTACAAGAAAATTATTAAATATTAACTAAATTTATAGATAAAAATTAATTGATTAAATTATATACTATTTTATCAGATTTAACTTGTCTAGTGGGTAATTCGTCTAAAGCTTCAATGAAGAATTATATGCTCGATTTCAATGTGCCTAAGTTTTTTGGTATTAACACTCGTACTGGTAAAGTTCTACGTCCTCTTCCAGTTAGATGGAAGTTTCCTTCACCAGGCTGGGTTAAAATTAACACTGATGGGACTGTTAGGGGATATCCTGGTCTTGCTACTTGCGGAGGTATTTTTCGTGGGAGTATGAAAGAATTTATTGGGGCTTTTTCTGCATTTCTTGAAGTTTAGACTGCTCTGGTTGCTGAGTTTTATGGGGTTATACATGCTATGGAGGAAGCTCAAAAGATGGGGCTTACTAATGTCTGGCTGAAATGTGATTCTGCTTTGGTTTGTGCTGCGTTTACTGCTAGGACAAATGTTCCTTGGATGCTTCGTAATCAATGAAATGTTTGTCTTAATTACTGTGGGAAAATTAGGTTTACGGTTACTCATATTTTTCGTGAAGGAAATGCATGTGCTGATAAGTTGGCTAATTTAGGATTTTTTTCATAAAGAATCTTTTTTTTGGTATAATAGGCTTCCACATTGTCTATTCTTAGAATTCTTTATGAATAGGTATAGTCTATCTATGTATCGTTTTTGTTAACATATGGGTTTTGGTCTAGTCTCCCCGTATTTTTGTATTTTCTTTCTTTTTTCTTTTGTTTAATAATACTTTTTTCATGTGATGGCAAATGATTGTTGTTACTTAAGATGTCAGCCTAACTCAGATCTTAAGTTGCATAGTGATGCCTAACATAAAAACTTTTATTTAAAAAAAAAATTGTATTTAAAGTGATTTCTATTATTAATAAAAATTTATAAAATAATTTCTAAATTGGTATTTAACCATTAACTACTAAAGTTTTAGCTACTAATTATTTTATATTAGTTTCTATTAGTCTTTTAGAGATTAATTCAAAATCTACAATATTAATAGTTAAAACTTTCGTAATTAATGGTTAAATATCAATTAAAAATTATTTTATAAATTTTTATTAATAATAAAAATTATTTAGATATTAATAACTTTTTTAGCTTATAAAATAATTTCTAATTTAATCAAATAATAATTAATTATTTTAATCTTTAAAATTAACTTTTATTTAATGACTTCCTTTGTATTGTAATGATAGTGTTGATAACTTTAATAATTTCTATTTGAGTCTTTAGAAACAGGATTCACTCCATTAAAATTTGATAAAGAGAACTTTGTCTAATGTTTCTTGACTTGATACCGAATAGAGAGTATTAAGCACCAAAAAGAAAAAAAATTCCAAAATATAGAAGAGAGAGAAATTAAAAATATAACATGGTTGTATAATATATTATTTGGTTAGCTCCAGTTAATATAGATTTTTTCTCAGAGAAAATGAAAGTGTGTGATTATAAAGTATATAGTCATTGTGAGTCTAAAAACAAATTGTATTACCCGAAATGTATGATATAGATGTATATAATTTTCTATATTATAACACTTTTATCTATCATTACAATGCATGTTATTATTAGCTCATAAAGATTTTTAATGTCTATCTTAGCACTTTATAACAATTTTTATCTATACAATGCATCTAACTATTAGCATAGATTTATAAGGTCTATATTAACAGAACAACTAAATAAATAAAACGTTGTATTGATTATTATTTCAAATTAAATAAATTTTAAAAAATTAACACATGTCATGATAAAGAAAAGTCCCTGAGATTTTAATCTAACTCATAAATATTAAATAATCATATTTAAAAAATATCATATTAATAAATTAAAACAAATAAAAGGCTATGTAAGTAAAAAATAATAATGAATTTGAGTTTAATTATCACTCTATTATCTCATTATATCTTTTTTTATTTATTTTTAATCCATTGATAAATTATTTATTAGACAACGAAAGCTTCCAATAAGAACAAACCATGTTTATTTCATCAAAGATTAATCAAATGTTTTGTTTCAGAAGGTGAGGAATAAAATTAGTTTGTAAGTCAAATGTGTTGAAACTTTTTTAAAACAGAAAACAAAAGTTATTAATACAGATAAATCTGTTAGGGTTTTTCACATGCTCCTTATAAAACTTTCGAATTGTAATAATTTAAATTTCAAACGGTAATCATATCCAACACATGCCAAAAGTCTAAATCACTTTTTTTTTCTGGGGATACGAACACCATGTATTTTCGATATTTTTTTTTATTTTTTATTTTGCATGAAATCAACATTTCTAATCACCCCGTTTAATTATATAATGTAATTACAATGTAACATTGAACACTATTGGCAGCTCTTGCAAACATAAATATAATAAATAAGAACATAAATATAATAAATAAGAACAATAGTTAAAATAGACAGTGTGAAAAAAATAAAGTAAAAACTTATTATCAGTACATTATGTCACAGAGAGGTGATAGTAAAAGAAAATTAACTTATGTAAAAAATATCCCATCCCTTTAACCAGAGACAAAAAGAAAATATACATAATAAATTTGAACCTTGTACAAAAAAAATAGCGTAAAAAAAGAGGAACTATAATATAAAAATAGAAGCTGGCAATTTAAGAAATGTCACTTTAATTAGGTTTTTTAAAATATTATAAGTAGCACTTTTTTTTACCATACATTATTAATAAAATTAACAAGTTTTTCAACTTGTTAAAAAATTAAAAGCAGAAATGACATGATAAATATTGCTTAGATGAAAATATTTTATTAAATAAGATGAAATTAGTTGAGATTAATTTAAAAATAATGCCATTTTACTTAAATATTCATTTTCCTTAAAAATAAGTGTTCATTTTACTTTACGCAACAAAAGTTTTGTTCCAAGTTCATTGTCATGAAAGAAACGCCAGCAAAAATTAAATTATTTCTTTAGGGGTTGAAAAACTTCCATTGTTTAGTTCAAATATTGAAATATCAATATTTTGCAATAACTTTTACGTACTTATTTAACTTCCATTGTTTATTCATGTCAATAATAAATAAATATGAAATATTTTAACATCTAAATTTATATTAAAAATTTATTTATCATATAAAAAATAACAACAAAAATATTTAATAATTTTTTTACTATAAATATTTAAAAAAAATAAAGTTTAAATTAAAAAAGAAAATCAATTTCATGTAAAGTGCAAATTTATAGAATATGCAAAAAAAATTATTTTGGTTGAAGTTTTTAAACAAATACCTTAATATAGGAAGCAATGCATGAGGAAGCTATTTGAGTGAGTTGCCTTAAAGATTATAGTTTTAATTGGTGAAATTTGACTTTTTCCTGTCTAATTAAATTGAGGCACCTTACATCTGATTTGATTAATTTAATTTTCCACCCACACATCTATGAATAGTAGAAGAAACCAATCCCACATGCACATTTTTAGATTTCTTTCTTCTTTTTTTCATTCTTTAAAGTTATGAGGTCATCCTCACGTATGGCTGGTGTATGCAAACTACTGTGCCATACAACATACCAACATCAGAAATTAAAGGTATATATGCATTTCAAATGGGAAAGTTATGTCTATCTATAGGTCATAATAATAATATTATTATTATTATTATTATTATTATTATTATTATTATTATTATTATTGTCTCTCCCTCTATTTTATTTATAAACATGCACCATAAATGAAAGAATTTAATTTTGATTACGTAATACTAGGTAAATAGTCAAGATTCTTGAACAACATTAGATTTAATATGCCTCACTTCACTCCAAATTCACTTTACGTATATAGACTTTCTACATCGTTTTCCTACACATATTTTGGATATGCTTTTTTAAGTCATGATCGAGTGATAACAACAATTTTTTACATATTTTATTATTGATTAAAGTTAAGAATACAATATGTTCTCAATTTAATTAAGTTGTTTAGCTAAGTTTAAGAATTTACGCCCATGTTTTACTTACTTTAAATCTTATTAAAATTTATTTGTTAGTTTTTTTAAAATTATTTATTGAATGTTTTGGGTAGAATTTTAAATAAATGTATTTGTTTCGTTGTAAAGTGTATGTTTGTATTGGTCATATTATTGTTGTAATAAACTTTTGCAAGTATATTTCTTCTTAAAATATGATAGCAAATGTGATCAAATTCGGATTCATGACGTGACAAAAATACTAGTTTTGTCAGTTATTTGTAAAACTAATTAGTCAGTTGTTAACTTGCAAGCATTAATATGAATTCCAATGTAATTTAGAGATCGTGAAGTTTCTTTAAAAATGGCACAAGCAATATTTTATCATGTTACTCACCTTAAGTGAATTTCATTTATCAGTATATGCATGGAGAAAAAAAATGGTAGTTTAGAAGGTAGGAGTAAAATTATTTTGCAAAAGTGAGTTTTGAGAATTAAACTCAGAGATAATTAAAAGGAAATTATACCCTTTTGCATATATAGATTTTTGGAAATTCAGTTTTACATTTTTTCTATATAAGCTGATCTTTGAGAGTTGATTTTATTTCGTATTTATATTTTTACTTAGTTAATTTTATTTGTTATTGTACTGATTTACCCTTATTGAATATTTAACCTGAAAAGCAACTTATTATAAGCAATTAATTTTAGGCTGTCATTATACAATTTACACAAAACGCTGAGGGTTGATTCTTTCTGCACCATATTAATTCAAATCCGTAACCAACATATTAACATTATTTTACCTTTAATGATTTAAAATATTTTATCTTATGAATATTTATATCTCCAGTCAAATCACAAAGTTTCATATATACAAATCCAAAGTTAATATGTCACTTCCAAATTTTGTTATTCAAAAGTTTACATAAATAACCTTCCGAATGTCAAGATCTGTAAGCAAACATTAATGAATTTCAGATGTCGATCCTCAACACCATTTATAACACATCATTCTGAATATGAAAATTCAAAATTTATAACTCACTTCTGAATATGACCATTTTAAAGCTTAAATGAAGTACGAAAATAACTTTCCGAATATCAAAATCCAAAATATATAACAATCACTTCCAGATTTCTGTACTGGTAAGAAAAATAAAGCTAAAGACAATGTTGAATTTTAAATTTTGTGTTGGGTGCATATGTTAAATGATATGGTGGAGGAAAAAATTGCCAACGCTGAAAACCAACTAAAAGTAATTAAGCCCAACCCAGATTTGTTAACGAAGTTTTTGAAAACAGAACTGCATAATGAAAAAGGCCAAGCCCACTTTTTTGATGATTTTAGGAAGGCAATTGCTTCCTGCACCCGATCAATTGTGACTGGCACCCGACAAACTTTTTAAAATCCCATTATGCCCTTGTCTTGCGCAGAACAACAATAACACTACGGAAAAAAATTATCCGCAAGTCAAATGTCTCTTGCGGATAAAAATATCCGGAGGCCATTCTTCCACAACTGTGGATAAAAAAATCCGGAAGCCAAGTGCTCACTACGGATAAAAATATCCGGAAGCCATTCTTCCACAACTGCGGATAAAAAAATCTGGAAGTCAAGTGCTCAACTGCGGATAAAAATATCCAGAAGCCATTCTTCCACAACTGCGGATAAAAAAATCCGGAAGTCAAGTGCTCAACTGCGGATAAAAATATCCGAAATGTAATAGTAAA
>Ga0123342_1000908_pt1 | contig 49160 bp, 12 predicted proteins | sample Turbeawhitnodule_FD_89960 | JGI IMG/M metagenome (GOLD analysis project Ga0123342, IMG submission 89960) | Root nodule microbial communities of legume samples collected from Mexico - Turtle bean Mexico white nodule | ecosystem: Host-associated > Plants > Roots > Nodule | place: Mexico: Nepantla...
AAAATTAACAATAATAATAGTTAAGGCCCAAATAAACCCAATTATAAGAATATTAATTAAAACAATGGATTTATTTATTATTATAGTCCAATAATCTATGAATAAGGCTAGTGAGTGTGAATACAAATATGTTCATCAGCTACAAAACCATCTGGTCTGTTAAAGATCTACAAGAGCATGGCAGCAACTTAACAAACCAAACCTGATATATGTACTACATAATTATGCAGCAATTAAAGCATAACCTTGCAGGGAGTTTTGGAGTTGATGTCACAAGGGTCTACAAGCACCAAGAATCAGACAACCAATAGCAAACTAATCTTGATTTTATGTTATTGTACACTGCATAATTATGCAATTTTGACTATTACAAATTGTTGTACAATTTTGACTATTACAAATTGTTGTATTATAGTATAGGGAGCAATTATATGCTTTGAATGTTTGTAGTTGTTAGCTAGATGAAGAGGCGAAGAGGTTAGAGGCTTTTATATAAGAGTTGGAACACTCTAAAATACCTTGAAATGTTCATTTTAATTTAATTTATTTATTCTTTGTTAAAAAAATTAATTTGCTAATGATTTACTGTCATTATTATTTCTTATCACATATAACTAATCATCAATAAAGAAAACTATATATAACTAATCATCATTTAAAATAAACTAATCTTCAATATTTTTATGCATGTAAAATTGATACTCACATGAAAAATGAACCTGAGAGAGAAGCTAAAAAGTAATATAATAAATTTAGAAAGTAATTTCCGGAAGTACCCTTTTGAGGTTGAAGGGAAGCAGTGAGCAAAAGGATGAACTTTGAAAGGCTGGAACAAATTTTGGTGAATTGCTTGGAAAGCAAAACTAGAAAGAGAGTGATGGAGCAAAAGGGAGTCCATAAATGATGAGTGTGATGAGTGTTGTACCTCCTCTTGCTGTTTCTTACACAAACACACTTCCTAAATTGAAAACTCAAACTCCAAAGCTTGTATTTGGAGATAGGGTCCTACCTAATCTCCTCTCTTTGGCCCTTGCAGCAGCAACCTTAGCCTCTCCATTTCCTTCTCATGCAATTCCATCCCTCACTTCTCAATCCCCTCCAATCTCCCTCACCACTCCTTTCTCTCAATCCAAGAACTTGGAGCTTGGACTACAAAATGGGTATGTAATTATTCTTCATGCTCCCCCCTTTTGCCTCAATCTAGAATAACATTCACTACACTACCATTTATTATCACCAATATTCTCTGTCTTGCAGAAAAATTAGACCTTGTCCATCAATCAATCCAGGTTGTATATCAACAAATCCCAAGTCATCATCTTTTTCCTTTCCTTGGCTCATTCCTGCAAATTCATTGGATGATGCTATTCAGGTTTCTAATGCACATTCCTCAGAAGTCTCCTATATTTCCATGAACTTTATTTTTACTGTTTATAACTTTTCTTCCTATGGTTGCTTTCTGTCTAACTTGTTATTACTATTATTCATTAATTTTTCAGAAACTACGTGAAGCAATCCTAAAGACCCAGAAAAATGTGAAGTTCCAGCTTGTGGAAGACACCCCAGATGGTAATACAAACTCAATTCATCCTCTTTTGTTTAGTTTTAGATTAACTTAGAAATAATAGCAAAAGACCAGCATTTTTATCAGACTGTAGAATTGGAATTTGGAGGATTTGATCTTAGGTGTTAGTTTTGATATGATTTGAAGACAATTGATTTAATATCCAATACAATTTAGAAAGCACTTTACAGAAAACTAGTTTAATTGATTATCTTAAGTATTACTAGATTATTTTGTTTTAATCTGTCTATGAAAATACAACCAGAATAATATAATCCATTATACTTTCACTTAGTTGATCTAACAAAAGATACAACCGATTATCTTAAATATTAACTCATTAAAACATCTTGAGTTTGAAGCCAGAGTTATAACTTCACTTTACTAAAATTTATATGCAGGTAAATATCTAGAAGCTGAAGTTGATGGAGGATTTGGAAGAGATGTTCTAGAGTTTCTGGTGAAAGGTGATGTGGTTGCTTACAGATGTGTGGCAATGAAAGTGACTTATGTGTACCCATTCACTACTGCATTCGGAGATTCAAAGGGTCAAGAAGCAAGACTGAAACAAATTAATGACCAGTTGGGATGGTATGCTCCAAGTTTTGATTCCATGGAATAGTTTTCTTTCATGTTTTATTTGCTTTACTTCTTTGATTGGTGTCAAAGAAGAGTGCCTTAATTGTTATGTTTTAATGTTCAACAGTCTCGGACTCACCAAAGTAGAATTTTATTTTTATTAATAATTCTATATGTTATTATTTTCTACAATCGTTCTTATTAGATTTTTTTGCTGCATTTAACCTAGCCTAATTGTTTGCATAAGAAAAATTACTTATAAAAGTGTGTTTAGATGATAAATTTTAAGAGAGTAATTATTTTTTTAGAAAATTTGAAATGTATTGTAACAAAATATTTTTGGGTAAGGAAGTCTAACGACCCTTTTAAAAGGGTAATTTATTTTTTAGATAGTTTAAAATATTTTATAATAAAATATGTTGTTTGGATAAAGAATTTTGAAAAAAAAAATAGAATTTTATTAAAGTAACTAAATTATTTAAAATTAAAAAATATCATATTTTATCTAAAGAGTAAGGATTTGAATCTCAAATTCATATTTTGGTATTTTGTAGTTTAGATCGATCTGAACTCGAGTTGATTTGGCTTGACCTGGGTCTGGATAGACTCTGCTCGATGTGATGTGGGATCAAGCTAACTTAGTTTAATATGGTTTTGACCTAATGTCTCGATCCAACATGAACCCAACTCGATTTATCTAAATTTGACCTAATTTGTCTCGATCCCACTTGGGTCCAACCAACTTGAACCTGACTCGACATGGACCATGAACAAACTTGACCTGACATGGATCTAGTCCAACTCAAATGAACGTGATCTCGTTCTGACTTGTCTTGACTTTGATCAAGGTTGACTCAGCTTAACCTAGACTCCAACCAACTTGGCTTAATTGGGCTTGATTCAACTAGGTCTAATTGACTAGGTTCGACCTTGACCTAAGTCAACTCAGCTTAACTTGGGTCCATGCAGACTCAACTCGATCCAACTTGACCTAGTCTTGATCGAGCTAGGCTCAACTTGATCTTGATTGGATTAGGATCGACCTGGCTTAGCCTAACTCGGCAAAATATGGGTTAGTCCCGACTAGGATGAACATGGACCACCTCGAATCAATTAATGTGGGTTTGTTTCAACATCGACCCAGACTGACTTTGCTCAAACTGCTTGGATCTAATATGCTTAACCTAAGTCTAGGTCGACTCAGTTCAACCTAGACCTATACAACTTGATTCAACCTTAGCCTAAACTAGCTTGACTCAAGCTGAGATCAAACTTTGATCGCAAAATAACATAAACCAAGACTTAATACAAAAGATTATAAATATTGATATTTTTTATTTTTTAATAATTATTTGATATTAAAATAATTTTTTGAATTTGGTGGTAAATGAATTAAGAGTGATGGTGGTTAGAGCCAAAAGTAATAATTGTGCAAAACTCGTTGGAAAACTTCCACTTATAGAGAGAGGTGAAAAACTACAGGTTAAATAATGAGGTGTTTATTTTTAGAATGTAATTTAATTTTTTAAATAAATTAAAATATTTTATGAAAAAGAATGCTTTTTAAATAAATTTTTTTAAAAAATAAAATTTTATAAATTTTAGGAGAAAAATTTAATTATTAAATTCATAGAATTTTAAATTTTATTTATAAAAAAATAAGAATTTGAAATTTTTTATATATGTTTTAAATCCATGGTTTTTTCCTTTTTATTCTCTCTTATATTAGCTTGATTTTAGTCGAAACATTATTGGTTTGGTCAATGTTAAGACATCAACGATTTAACATTGTTTTCTCTATAACAAAAGTTTCTTTTAAATAAAAGTCGATTAAGGTTATTTTGTTGTTGTCATAGTGTTATTTCGTAGTTGATATTAGTCAAAAAAATTTAATATTGATGTCAAACACAATTTCTTTGTTAACATTAACAAATATTATTGTCTGTCAGATGGAGTTATTTTCAATTATAGGTTGGGGTTATTTTCCAAACGTTAGGTTTTCTTAATAAATATTAAGTGGACTACTTTTTTAACTAATGCCAACTAGGATTTTTTATTAACAGCAATGATACTATTTTTTTGGTTGATGTAACAAAAAAATGAGTGAATATTGATATGAATTTTTTGTTGTTGTCATTTTTTTTTAGTAAATGTCAGCCAAATGTTTTGGTTAAATTTTAATGATTATTTTTGTTGATGTTAACAATGTTGAAATAATGACTTTTGTATAAAAATATTTTTTTATTAGTGAAAATGAAATACTTTATACAAACAAGAAATATAAAGTTCAATAAATTTGAATGGCTATATTCAAACAAAATATTTTTTAAATAATTTAAAAAATAAAAGTTATTCAAATTTCTTAAAAATAATAAAATCTCATTCTAAAAACAAAGTAGGATTATTTTTAAAAAATTGTACAAAATTAAAAACATGGTGCAATAATTTTGCATGCTTTCCTCATGAAGGAAGGCATATAAATTGAAAATAAAAACATAACTTATATAGATATAACTGTAATTTTTTCGGAATATAAATTATAAGTAATATCTTTTGTCAAGATGTAAGATCTTATTGGCTAGAGTCATTTTCTACCTATAACTCTAATATCATGTTAGTTAATAAGTTTAGGCGTAATTTCACTAAACCCTAAATCTTAATATCATCTTATAAAATTTCATTCATTTATTTATCTATCTTTAAAAAGGGAGTATGTTTAAAAAACATCTTAGAATGTTTAAGGTTATGCCAAGAAAGTTTCTTTATACCCCCATCTATATCGTCATACACGATGATATGAATGAATGATTTAAAATAAAAATACATTTTTTCATAATTGTTATACCTTAAATGTTTAGGAGTTATTCTATTAATCTTGTTTGGTAGTCTATATTCTTGTTAATCCTAAGTGGAAAAGTTTTCCATAAAAAATATCTTGAAATTAATATATTCTTTTGATTAATAAAATATTTTTTATTAAAAATAACACGTTTACTTAAAAATTGTAAATTAATAGAAATGATTCAAATGTTTTAGAAAAAAAAGGAATAAACATGATTAATAAAATAAATTTAATATAACTTACATAGAAGAAAAGACAATTTAATATAATGTTTAACTTACAATAACATTTTTTTATCAAATAATTTTTTTTTCATAATTGATTATATCATTAATAAATATTTCATATATTGTTAATATTTCACAACTGTAAAGTTAAATAAAAATAATTGTAAAATATCTAACCTTAATAAACGTTTCATAGGATTAACTTTATTAAAAGTTGAGTTACAATTAAATTAGTTTAATTTAGTTTATTTATGTAAGTTATAGATTGTTTCACCAAATTTGACTTGTGAGTTAGTTAATTAAATTTTAAAAATATATAAATTTAATCACGTTTTAATTAATAATTTGTTATATTATACACATAATAAATTTATATTTAAATAACTAGTGAATATTAAAGGTTTTAGTTTTTTTTTAAGTTCTATTTATTATTTTAGTATGAATAACTGTCAATTCATTTGAACTGATAAAAACAGTTAATCTATACCTATATCGATTCTCCTGCTCATTTGGTTTTATTAATTTTATTCTTATAATAATATTTATTTTATTGTTTTATTTTGAATATTTCACTAATTTTATTACTTTTTTAAGTATTTAATAAATAACTAATTATTTTTATAATTAATTAGAAACTATCTTTTTTTTATTTTATCATTTTGTAAAAAAACCAGTTTATTTATATTTTAATTAACTTCAAATGATCCAAACAAAGCTAACAAATTCATTGCACAACCCAATATCAATGATAAAATAACCAACAAATTCAATAACTTGCTATAATTTCATTTCTTGGATTTTTAAATAGCAAATATAAATATAAAAAATGAACCAAACAAAGACTAAAAAAAAGGCATAGAAAAAAAGTTTTATCAAAAGAACAATTCGACCACAGTGGGAGTCGAACCCACGACCTTCTGATCCGAAGTCAGACGCGCTAATCCACTGCGCTATGCGGTCTTATGTTTATATTTATCATTTATATTTATAAATTGATAATTTTAATCCGTAAACCCAATAATGTAAAGGTTTTATTATAATTTATTTTAAATTATGAAAATATTAATTTTCTTTTTCTTATATTTTTATTTTAAAATAATTTATGAATAAATTTATCTAAATATTATTTTTTGTTAGGTACAATAAAAACTGATATATATTTTATTTTTATTACAATAAAAAAAACTTTAATTTCTTTAATTTTATTTGAACTTTGTTAGTAGTTAATATAATTAAGCATATGTTTGATTTTTAATAATTGTTAAATTTATTTATTAATATATATGACAGTTATTAAAGAAATATATTTAATTATATTAATTATTAATAAAATTAAATGATTAAATCTTTTTATTATATTAAAAATAAAATATATTAATATTTATTTAATGTTTTTTATTAAATAAAATTTGATATTATTTTATATTCAGAAATCACATATAACCAAAATTTGAAGATAAGAATATTTACATGACAGAATAAAAGGAAACAAGAATTTGATATTTGGTGGTTCAATATTCATTGATTCATACCCTTATAAGACGAAGTTCGGAGACCTTCTATATAAAAACATAAAATTTAAATAAATAAAACTACCTAAATAATTCTTATATTAAAATTATATTTAATATAAATGTACAAGTGCTACTTATTTTTTAACTTTTAAAGATGAACTATTTAAGCATTGTAATTTTTAAAAATTACATGTAATAATTAATTATACGAAACTAAAGGTTTAATTATAATTTGTGGCCCTCTATTTTATAAGATCCACAACTTTGGTCCCTAATTTATTTTTCATAATTTTTAATTATTTGTAACTTTTTTTAGTTTTCAGATTACAAAAATATCATCTTAAATTCTACAAGTGCTATCATTTTCACTATAGAAGAAAAAAAAACATAAGTATCATGCAATTCCAATTTCACTGTGTTATATGTAAAGTAAAACAAGTTACAAGTAATTGAATTGGATATTTGACAAAGTTACAAATATTTAAAAATAAAGAGGTTAAAATTGTGTAAAACAAAATTTAAAGATAAAAATGACTTATTTTTAAAATTTAAAGGACTAAAATTGCGAAAAATAAAATTAAGGACCAAAATTGGAAAATTTATAAAATATAGGAATAAAAATTACAATTAATTTAGAGATAGATAACTTTTAATTAAATAATCAGTTATAGCTTTTTACTGTGATCTATAACACCTAATAGAATCAGAATATATACAAAGCACTTAAAAATATCGTATGAGTTTAAGTCAGTTAGTCTTTTTTATTTGTTGATAAAATATCTAGATTTGTGTGTACCAAAACTTTGTCATATATTTTATGTTATTAGGAGTTCTAACGAGTAAGTTACAGCATACAACATAAGAAAATCCTATTGAATTTATCTTAAGTAATGTTTGCTTATTCATAATTCTTCACAACAACCTTCCTTAATATGTTATAAAAAAACATGATAAGAGAAACGTATTTAAAAGTTTATTTTACCCTTATTTCTTCCGGTTTAAATGGTTACATCAAACAAAAAATTTAAAATTTAACTAAATTACTTGACTAACATATTTTGTGTTTACTTTAACAAGTGATTATATCATAGTTCTAACATCTGACTGTATAAATATTAATCAAATACTTAGATTTAATAGGATTTTGATAAAACATTTCTAATATGCATTCACATAGTAACTTTCCTTCTTAAGTTAGTGAGATGATAATAATATATAATGTAAAAGAGATAAGGGGGAAAGAACACGTACATAATAATTTATATTATAGTTTGTTTGTCGCACAAACAACATCTAATTTTTGACCAACAAGTCAATTTTAATTATGTAGGTTATTGTTGCTAAGTACACTTAAGTATTTTTTTGGGCATTTAGTCACTTCTAGCTACTCCTTTGAGTATTCTTGACATAAGTCAATCTCAATGTGAAGTCATGTGTCTAGTTGCACTTGAATCCACTTATCATGTTGTTTTCCACCATTAGAATTAATTACTACTCCGTTCACTAGAATAACTCTATCGTCTAAGGTACTTGTAACAACACCTGGTGTGGTTGATGCTTCAAAGTTCTTTCCTACATTATTTTAATGTTAACATTTTTTTTACGTGCCCACTTTTGCTACAATTTTGAGATGCTTCTTACTTAAAGAATTTGATCTACCATGAGTTTGACTCCACTAGAGTCACATTTTGTTGATCTACCTCCATCACCATTAAAGTCTCTCACTATAAGAAAACCATTAAATAACAACCAAATTTAGAGACCAAAATTAGTCACTATATTGACTAAATTAGATATCATTTTATAAATACCAATAATTATTTTAGTTTCTAAATTGACATATAATTTAGTCAATATAATGACTATTTTTGGTTACCAAATTAGTTACCAATTTAGTTACCATTATCACCATTATTAGTTACCAATTTAGAAATTATTTTATAATTTTTTATTAATAATAGAAATCACTTTAGATACCAATAATTTTGTAATCTCTAGAATAGTATTTAATTTAGTCAATATAATAACTAATTATTTTGATATCTCAAATTGATTTTTATTTAATGTCTTTTTTTTTGGTAGTGTCTGCTTGCTTTGAACTTTTCACCCTTACCTTGCTTTTTCGCCTAAATTCTTCTTCAAGAATAACTTTGACAACATCCTCAAAGTGTAGGTGCCCATCAATATTGTTATGTGTTATATTGATGATGAGCCGATCATACGAATTAACTAAACTCTAAAGCAGAAGCTCCGCATAAAACCGCATTTATAATTCGTAACTGTAAATTTGCGATAATATTGTCATTAATTTATTTCCACCTTTGATTTATGATGTTCACATGTCTTTCTTCAATTTCTTTTGCACAATTGTCCTTTCTCAAAATTGTCTTCATCTCTAGTTTCCACAATGAGAAATTATTTCCATTGAAACTTTCTACTAGATCAATGACGATAAACCTTGAACCAATACACCAGGTAAGGGTACTACTTTGCTACTACTTAAATACAAGTTTTTTCTTGCTACTACTTTGCTAGACATACATTTTCACACTACCACACTTTATTTCCAGCAACTAGAATAATTCTTTTTTTTTTAGAAAGATACTACCTATAAAAAAAAAAAAAAATACTCATTTTTTTTTTACAACTCTATTATAAGGACAAGTAGGGAAATATAATCATAAACCACTATTGGGTACTAGAATAACAACACTATAACTCATAACTAAAGTAAAAAAACAAAAAAACAAAACAAACAATAAACAATAATGCAATTTTACTAAAAGAAAATATTACAATACCAAATAACACTCTCTATATTGAAAATAGAAAATACTACTACAAAAGAGAATCTTAAAGAAAAAACTAATTTCCCTTTTAATTTTTTCTCAATTACTTAAATAATAAAATAGTAGAAAAGAGAACGAGGAGATTTTAGTTTGTTATACTACAAATATACCGTACGTGCTCGTTTTATAACAGGAAAACTAAATATATTAGTGTTGATACATACTAAAACTTGTCACGTTTTCAATAAATATGTTAGATTTAACATTATAAAGAAATTCCTTTAATTTACCTTGAGTGATGTTTGCTTGTTTATAATTCTTCAGTGTTTATCATGCATATTGAGCATTTATTGTGAATTTAATTGTCATACAATCTAGGAAGAATATTTTAAATTTTTATAAATAAAAATTAACATTATTTTTGTTAGGATTCTTGATATATCAATACCTTCCAATTATAAAAGAAGATCCTATAGCATTTAAGTTGAATTAACAAAATTCTCAAAAAATCTAATCATATATAAAAGTTACTTTTTAAGACATGTACATATATATAATTATATTTGTGTTGAAAAGGATTAATGATAAACTATAACATGCATGTTATCTGTATTTGTAAACTAATAAATACTTTCAAAAGTGGAAAATAGAAAAAATAAATTTAGTTTATCAATAAATTAAAATTAACTGATACATAATTATTTTCTTAGAAAATTCTATAATTGATCTAAAACGTAAATTTCATTTATTTCTTATTGTTTTTTTTTTCTTGTTTAAATACGTTTACGGAGAAACTCATTTAAACTAACTCAAATACATTTTAGAATAAAGATAGAAAAATAATTATATTAATTAATAACGTGAAGATTATTATTTTTTAAACATACAATGTCAGTTAGATTATACTAAAATGGGTTACTGTTAGAAAAATACAATTCTGTCTCAATTTATGTGTAGTCAAACATTATATTGATAAATAATATTTATTTATATAAAATAATCTCTTCTATCCTGAAGAATGTTTGTTCAATGACTAATCAATTTGTGCATTTGATAAATGGGGGGCACATTTGTAGTATATTTGTACAATGTCTCATATAACTGAAAAAAAAAAAAAGGAAAAAAATATATAAGGCTAATCAAATTAATAACATTACTTTTTATATCTTTAAAAATAAAAATATATTCAATTGAAGTTACTCTTTATAATAAGTTCAATTATACAACAATTACTTCAAGAATTAGTTAGTTGAAAAAACTTCATTTCACAACACAAATTTATCTCATCCTGCACACATGGTAATGTAATGTTTCAATTAATATTGATTTAAAATATGTAAAGAAAGTTAATAAAAATGTAAGGCTTATTTGATGGAGGGAATGCATTTATAATATTTGCATAATAATGGCTAAAAAAGGAAAATAAAATATAAGGATAATTATGAATTGTATTACTTTTTATTGACGAAGATAAAATATCTTTGATTGAAGCCACCATATATAAGAAAATCAATCATACAAAATCATCACTTTACTAGTTAATTCATTGAAACCTTTCACAAAACAACACAACTTTTCACAAACACAAAACATGGTAATGTAATGTGATAAAGGATTTTTAAATTTTAATGTTCATTTTAAATATGGAAACGAATTAATAAAAATATATCCATATGATACATTTGAAAGAGGATATGCATTTATAATATTTGTATACTGTTGCTGCTGAAGAAAAGGGAAAATAAAATATAAGGGAGATATAATTAATAGCCTTAATTTTTTTTTCTTTTAAAAATGTCTTTAATTGAAGTTACCATATATAAGAAATACAATCATACAATAATTATTTTACTCGTTCAGATTTTTTTAGAACACAACCTTACACAATACAAGCAGAAAAACATGTTAAGATAATGTTTTTTTTAACTATGTAGTTAGTACAATAGAATTTATCGATTTTGTGGATAGATTAATATTTTTGGCGGAGTTTCTCATTCTAATTATTTTTTTACTCATAAAATTAAAATTGAGACATATTTAAAAGAATTGAGTGGAATAATATTACATCAACAAGGGTAATGTTAACTATGCATTTAGTGTTAACTATGCATTTAGTATGATGATTACATGCAGAAATCAAAATGTTTTCTAGTAGCATGTGAAATCCGAATTTTGTTTGTATTCTGATATTTCTAATAATTTTACATAGTTTTAAGAGGGAAGGTAAAGTAAAGAAAATTTTAAATATATATTTTTTTAACTTTTATCGAATTATCTTTAAAGAATAAATATATATTTTTTTAACTTTTATCGAATTATCTTTAAAAAATAAAATTGTGATGAAATTCTAAAATAAATAATATTTCAAAGATATAATTGATTTATTCAAAGATATAATTAATTCTAATGATGTTATCTGAGCGATTTTAAAATTAAAACATTAACATTATTTGTATAAATAAAAAATTTATTCCTTTAATCCTCTAGACTTTCTGATAAGTCTATAGTTGTTGTACATTTACTAAGAATCAAAGTTAGTGATACTTTAAATAATGCTGACAAAAACTGAAAAATATTTATAGTGGGTGAAAATATAAATGTGAAGATTTAAAAAATGATATAGAAAAATTTGATTTATGTAGTTTCTGTAAAATAATTTTAAGATGCATTATTAGATTTTCTTTTTATTCTTATGATCCAAGTCTTAAATTTTTATGTGATATATCTTTCAATAGAAAAGAAGTTATATTACATGAGTTTTAAAGTTATTAAAATAGATTTGAATTGAAATCATTTATGGGAAACGCGTAATAACAATCATATTAATATATTATCTTAATCAAAAGACAGGTAAGATTTTTATGAATCTGATGGATTTTTGTAGGCTATTTATTTATTTATTATTTCATCATTGTGGTTATTTATCAGGTCAAAACAAAACAAAAATGCCTTATTTAAAAAATTTCAGAGGTGAAGAATGAGAAACACAGTATAAAAACATCTCACCATGAAGGCCTAACATGCACCGCACAGAGTAAGCTTTGAAACTCTGATCGGAGCCCAAATCCGCTCAACTCTCGAGCCACCGTTTTCCAAATCATTCACAAAACATAAAGAGCTTTCTCTACTCAATTTCCCGCTACGCTTCGCTCGTGTGCCTCCAGGTTTGGCCTTTACCTGATTCTCATTTTGCATTCTCTTTTTCTGAATCAATGTAGTTTTGAATTCTGTGATTGCGTTTTGCTTTTCGGTTTCTTGATATCTGTAGTGTTACTAGTAGATTCCATTGGGGTAACAATATTCAAGGGATTTTCTGTTTCTTAGACGGTGTTTGTTTATTTGATTTTTTTTTTTTTTTGTAAACGTAACGGAACCTCCAATGTGGCTGTCACAGCCGCAACGGTGCGTCATTGCAACCTATTGCCGTGGACAATTCTGAAACCTTGAATTTTATGTGATTAGAAGTATTCGAAATTTTGAACTTTTTTTTTCTGTTCTTGATCGTTCCTTCGTTGCGGGTTTTGTTTGCTCATTTAAAGGGCTGCAGGAGTGCTTCGCCCTTTTTTGGTGAGAGCCTTAGGGTTTGTTTGATTATTTTTTTTCCAATAAGTTTTTTAGTTTTCAAAATTCAATTGCACAAGGTTGCTCAGACGGATTGTCAAGGGTGGTGCAAGGCACAAAGTAGCGTGCCGAATTGAATGAAAGGTTGCAAAAGATGAAAATTGAAAATGAAGATGGGAAACCATTTGCTCTTTTGTTTCAATTTTTTGTTTCCTAAAAAGACTTTCTCTGGAAATAATTTTCAAAACTAGATAGATTTTACATGAGAAATTGGTATTAAGTAGTATGGAATTGTTTAGTTTTGAAAAACAAAAGGTGGAAAGGAATCGGATAAACCCTTAGATTTTGAATTTAGTTTTTAATCTCCTTTGTTGTTAATTGTGGATGGTTGTTAAATTAAAGCTGGTCACTTGAAGAAATGCATGAGCGAGAATTTACTTGTAAGAGATTTAAAGAAGCATGCTTGGTTTTGTTACCCTGATAATGAAAGAACTTATTGAAAGTAGAAACTGTGTTTTGGCATTTAAGCATTTTTATTGCATCATGATCCTTTCTTTTGCAATTTCATTCTCCACGATCAGCAAGGGTTTGGTTGTTCCCTGGATTGTGGTTGGGGAAGGTTGCAAGCGACTGAGGATGTGGAATTGTGATGGAAATCTAATATCATGATATTGTTAAGCTTAATTTGAAAATTCAGTACTCAAATATTGAATTTGTAGTTACCTAATTGTTTAGAAAAGAATGTTGGAAGTCAATGTTGAGAAATAAACATTCGGCAAAATTCCATTATTCATTAGGCCTGATTGGTTTGTTTTTTCTTTCCTTTGTTGCTAATGTAGTTGTATCATTTTTTAATGTTTATAGGGTTTATTTGGGGCTTCTGTAATTGAAGGAAACATCTTTATTGTGCATGTGGAGTTGTCAGATTCTGGGTCTAAATATTTATTGTTGGGCACTGTCCTCCCTCCTTGTTGGTATCACTATGATATATACTTCTAATTAAGGAAATAAAGAAGAGTAATTAGTGGCCATTTGCAGAAACGCACTGGCTAGCATGGACTGTAAAAAGGATGGTGCCTTAAGGGCAAAAGAACTTGCAGAGAAGATGCTTTTACAGAAGGACTTTGGTGGGGCAAGAATGCTCGCAATGAAGGCTCTAGATTTATATCCCAATCTTGATGGCCTTCCTCGATTTCTGGCAACTATTGAGGTGTATATCTCAGCCGATAAAAAAGTTAATGGAGAAGTTGATTGGTATAGGATCCTTGGTGTGCAACCCTTGGCTGATGAAGAAACAATTCGAAGACGATATAGGAAACTGGCTCTTACTCTGCATCCTGATAAAAATAAATCCGTTGGTGCAGATGGGGCGTTTAACCTTATCTCACAGGCTTGGAGTTTATTATCTGATAAAGCCAAGAGAGTCACATATGACCAAAAGTACAACTTATGGCGTACATATCTTGGAAATCCTGGTGGGAAACCATCTGTGGCAGCTACTCAGAATGGTTTATATAGTAATTTATTCACTCCTGTGTTGTTGAAACCCACATTTTGGACCATTTGCAATTTCTGTAAGACAAAGTTTGAGTACCATAAAATTTATATTAATTCCGACCTGGTCTGTACATGCTGTCATAAGCCATTTGTGGCTTCTGAGACTTCAACTCCACCTGGATACAGAAGTGGTTCATCCACTTCAAGAATTTCTCAGATGAAGCAACATAACTTCAACTCAAGCAGAATGGAAAGAAGTAATGGAAATCATGTTCCCGGAAGGACAACAATGTCTTCTGTCAATTCAGCACATGGATCAGGTCCTTTCTCTATGCCTAGTGGCATTTCCCACATACCAACATCAGCTTCTAGTGCTGCAGAAGCTCTTGGTTCTTTTAGGATGTCTTACGAAGCCTTGAAGAGAAGGTATGAAGATTCAGCTGTGTCGAGGGAGGATGCTCATTTTGGGAAAATTCATTCTGCAGAGAAAACAGGTTCAGTTTTTCAGTCCTCTTGTATTGGATCATATTCTATTATGAAAGGTGACAAGCCAAGGAAGAGAAGGTCCACTGATGAACATAAAGTAGGTAGCGATAGAAGAGATATGGAAAGCAAAACAGTATCTCAAAATGAGGGAACAAACTTGGCTAATGAATTTGGGTCAGGAAGGGTAAATGCTGCCGGAAATTACAAACGCAATGGTGTTAGGGACGGATCACAGCTTCAAATGAAGCAGTTATTGGTGGAAAAGGCTCGGAAGGAGATTCTTAAAAAGCTTGATGAATGGAAAGCTTCCTCTGCATCAAAGAGTCTAGACAAGTCAAAGAATACTGACACAGAAATCAGTGAGAAGGGGAAAAGTTGGGAAACTAATGGTTTAAAACCTGGTGCACAAGAATTTGTTGCTTCTAAGGCTGCAGGCAAGAAGTGTTTTTCTGTTCATCCAGATCCTGAGCTGCCTGGTTCTCTCTCTATGAATGTTCCAGACCCAGATTTCCATGATTTTGATGGAGACCGTATTGAAAATGCTTTTGGTGAGAACCAGGTGTGGGCTGCATATGACAACGATGATGGCATGCCCCGCTTCTATTGTTTAATCCATGATGTAATCTCGAAGAATCCTTTCAATATGAGGATAAGCTGGTTGAATACCAAAAGCAATGACGAATTGGCCCCAATAAAGTGGATCAGTTCTGGCTTTCTAAAGACCAGTGGAGATTTCAGAATAGGAAAGCGTGTGTCCTATAGCACTCTTAACTCCTTCTCGCACAGGGTGAAGTGGACAAAAGGTTCGAGAGGGGTTGTCAATATATATCCGAAGAAAGGTGATGTATGGGCATTGTATCGGAACTGGTCCCTTGACTGGAATGAATTCACCGAAGATGAAATCATACAGAAATATGACATGGTGGAGGTGCTTGAAGACTACAGTGAAGAGCAAGGAGTGAATGTTGCCCCACTTGTCAAGCTTGCAGGTTTCAAGACGGTATTTCGCCAGAATGTTGATCCAACAAAAATCAGGAATATTTCAAAGGCGCAGATGTTTCGTTTCTCATATCAGGTACCTTCATACATGCTTACTGGTGAAGAGGGTCCCAATGCTCCTAAAGGTTGCTTGGAGCTTGATCCTGCTGCTACGCCGATGGAGCTTCTTCAGGTGTTAGCTGAAGATCTGGAGCAAGAAATAACAATGACAACTGAAAAATCTGTGGAAGATGAATTGAAACACAAAGAGAATTTGACGGAGGAGGGCATGCTTAAGGGGTGCCAGACAACTAAGGAAGAAGGTTCTGATGCAGGATTGGGAGAGAAGAGAAGCAAGCCGGAGATTTTGTTTGTATATAAGCGGAGACGTCTGGGGGAAAAGAGAGCTGTGAAGTGTTAATTAAACTATTGTTAATGACTGGAAGAGATTCTGTGTTCCATTTAGCCAGAGATAGCAAATTTAATTAGTCAGCAAAACTATAGCTTACAGTCACCAACTCAACATACATTAGAACAGTTTTTTGTTGTTTTTGCTGTATATTGGCGGGGCTACAGTTTTGCATTTATTAGTATTGCCATTGCCCTCAGGACTTATTTCAGTTGTATCTATGAAACTCTATGAAATGCCAATTACGGTTCTTATTAGTTTCTGCAACTCAATAATTTTCAGCATCGTTTTTAGTTCTTTCGACTGGGGACATGCATTCTTTTTTCTTACACCTCACGGATCAAAAGCATCATAGCTTACAAGTTCCTCACAAATTTGATTGCAATACTAGTAATATTCAGTTTTCTTTTTTATAAAATACTTCGTGATATTATAATGAGTAGAGGTTATTTGTTCTATAATTATGTGGTTAAATTGTTGTTGTGGATCCACTATTATCGTTCTATACTTGTAACTTTGTCACATTTTTAAATGAGTTTCCACAGTAGAAAAAGTTATTACTTTCTTCTAGATTCTTATTAACTATGGTTATTAATTTTGTCAAATTGAAGATGCTATTTTAAGTATATAGGATATGTGATTACAATTATGTTGTATATCAAATAGTTTGGTGCACATTTAATTTTTAAATACGGCACTCTATATAGGTTAATGGAGTTTAGATGGTAATGTGATTAAGATGGAAGAGTTTGTTTAATTTTCTTTTGAAAGTATAAAAATGAAATCACAATTTTAAACTATAAAAATCTAGTCCCAAAATGACTAAATTCTAAAAAATTTAATAATTTGTTTTAATGTTATTGTATAGCACAAAGACAATTCACATGATCATCGTCTAAATCAATTAACATAATATACAAATGTAGAAACTAAGAATGAGAACATAAAACATGATAGAATAGAATACAAAAAATCACATACAAACAATTTATGTATTTTGATTATAACCAGTTTACGTCCATGATAGAGTTCATTATGATAATCTTTGAGATTTACAACTATAAGTTTCTCTCTAAATTCCCACACTGAACTCTCAACTCTTTACATTGATCAATAACTGTCACGTTCAAATTCTTAAGTACAAAACAAAAAACAATGATCTTACAAATTTTCACCAAAGACGTTTCTCATACAAACAAAACACGTGTATAATGGTTCAATTTCAAAATAACATGAGGCACCAACAGTTACAGGGAAATTGAACATAAGGGCTAGACGATCCAAAATAGTAGTTCTTCAACCAACACTAATACACATCAGATGATGATACCATGTGACGACGATCTTGAACCACTACACACTCTAGCACTTCTAGACGGTCTAGGAAAACTTGAACTTAGATTTTATCTGAACCAATCTTCACAAATCTTCACCTTGGTTCAGTACAAATCTCTTGAGTGATAAAACATTCATAATTTATCTAAGCCCATTACATACTTAATCACCCATCAACTGGATTAAATTCAAACAATGAAAGAACTTGTTGTCAAGCAATACCTTCGTGATCATATCAGACAAATTGTAATCTGTCGAGACCTTACCTTCACAAATCCTCGAGCTATCTTTTCTCTCATGAAGTGCAACTTCACATCAATGTGCTTCGTTCTATAATGAAAAACTTGGTTCTTTGACAATTGTATTGCAATACTATTATCACATTGAATAATTACCACTTGGTCTTGCACCTTCAACTCTTTGACTGGACCCTTAAGTCACAAGACTTCTATTTATTGCTTCTGTCATGACAATATACTTTGCTTTAGTGGTTGACAAAACCACTACCTTCTAGAGACTGATATTCCAATTGATGGCGGTACCATAAGCATTAATAACATATTATGTTAGATATTTTCTTGTGTCCATACACCCAAATGTTAGTCAACATACACTTCTATGGAACATCTTCGACTAATCATCTAGCTCCACCATAAACAAAGTCTCTTCCAAGTGACCCCTTCAAGTATCGAAGGATTCACTTAAGAGCTTGCCAATATGCTCTTTCAAGGTTAGACATAAACCTGCTAACAACACTCACAACATAAGTTATGTTAGGGCGCTTGTAGACCATTGCATAAATTAGTGAACCAACCAAATTTACATATGGAATACCATCCATAATATAACGTTGTTCCTCCACTGTTTTAGGTGACAATTCATAACTCAACTCGTAGTGGAAAGCGGTGTGGAAACAGGTTTAAAGTTTGTCATGTTAAAGTTGTCAATGATTTTTTTGAGATAGATCTCCTTAGATAAATATAGACACTTCAACTCACGTGATCTAGTGTAAGGATGAGAACAAATCTAATTAGACTAAATTGCTTTATTTTTACAATATTCTCATCCATTAAAAATCCATGTTACGAAGTGAACTTTAAGCCTAACTCAACCCCATAAAACCGGCTCATAGGATTGAGGTTTGCACCCACTTATATATAATGAAAGGCTCTCATCTCTAGTCGACGTGAGATCTCCAACAATCCATTTATTTAAATTTAGTTTTTAATTTAATTCATATTTTATAATTTTTTTCAAACCAAATTTCTATTTTGTTTACAAATTTTAAAAATTAAAAAATCTAAATTTTCAATCTAAATTCAAGAACACCCTCAACACTAGCTCTTGCACTCATACTTCCTGGACCCTCAACAGTGTACTGAAGAAGTTCACTTGCGCTCACACTTCTTGGACATGATGCGCTTCAACAGTTTTTTTAAGTAGAGAATAAAAGAGATACATGAAATAAAAATATTAAATTTTTATTTTTCATTGAAGAGAGAAAATGGAAAATATTCATTTTAAAATTATGAAGAATAAAATTTTCCTACCGAATTGGCATCTAATAAATGAAAATTGATTCCTTTTATACAATTTATTTTTAGTATTTTAAAAATTAAATGATTTTTTAAAAAAAATAGAAAATGAGAGAATTTTTTATCTTAACAAAATAGTGGAGTAATTTTCTTTTAAGCATATTTTTTTTATCAAAATTAAGATGTGCGTAATAAGATTTAAAAAAAAATTAAACATATTAAAATTATTTAATTTATATTTATCTGAATAGATATAAAAAAGAGTGAAATAAGGATAAAAAAATTATCCTAAAATCAAACTTACTTATTTAAATATATAAGTAAATAATAAATGCATAAAATAAAATATTAAAATTAATTAGGACTGGCAATGCGGGACGGGGCAAGCCATGCGGGTCGGTTCGCGGTCCGCTACCAAAAAGTACGGAGCGGACTCACTAATTTAGCCCGCTAACTCACTTTGGCCCGTCCCGCATAACCTGCAATCCACGCAGGCCAAGGGCCAACAACGGGGCGGGGTAGATTGGCCCGCGTAAATAAAAAAATAGTTATTTAATTTTTTTCTAAAAAAAAATCATACTTCATTCATCTATTATTGCAGTGTGACATTTATTTTATTTTATTTAAAAAAATTAAATTTAATATACTAAAAAAATGAATGTTTTATTTTAATCATATAAAAGAGTTAGTATTAAGAGTGACATTGGATTTAGTTTTAAGTAAAGTCTTATATTTAAAATTTGTTAATAAAAAATAATATAAAGAAGAGATTTTAATAGGATAGTTAAAAAATTAGTCTTCTTCATTAAAATATTTTGTAGCAAAATTTTGATAAGATACTCTTATACATTTACATACATACATAGGAAAAAATGAATGCAAAACAAAACTTTAATTATTTTTAATCAAGCCTTTTAACAACCCTCATACTTGAATTTATATTTTTATCTTAATTAAATAAATTGAAACACGGATAAAATTTTAATTTTTCAGTAGTAGAAATAAGTTTTTTTATAATTAATGAAATTTTAATTTTTGAAAAAACAAATCTTATGTGAGCTGGCCCGCAAGCCCGCGAGTTACATCTTATGCGAGACGGCCAGTGAATTGAGCCCGCACTCCTAGCGTGGGGTGGGTCAACCCGACCTGCATTTTACGGGCAAAACACAGGGTAGGCCAGCTTGCATTACCACCCCTAAAATTAATGAAGAATTAAAAACATAAGCCTAACATTAAAAAAGTTAATAATAATCTTTTATCACACAAAAATAATAAAAAGATAAATTTTAAATTACATTATACTAATATTTTTTTAATATTATGCGTCTTTGGAAAAGCACACAGTAACAATAATGCTTGATCTTCATCATCAATTTGAACATCAATGTTCTCAAGATCAAGTATCAATTTATTAAATTTATCTAGTTGCTCACTAACAACCTTATCACTACACATCTAAAATGAATATAACGTCTACTTTAGGTATAAACGGTTAATCAGAGACTTGGTCATATACAAGCTTTCAAGCTTGTCCATAACGCCGTTGTAGTCTTCTCCAAAACTTGCAGTAAGAACTATTTCTAAAGATACAATCCTGTCCTTTTCAGTCATGGATTTGTCAGACTTGAAATCTCCTTCCAAAACCTCAAGAAGGCCCTATTGAACCAGAAGAGCACGCATCTTCAACCGCCATACCCCGAAATCATTTAAGCCAGTGAATTTCTTAACCTCATACTTTGCATAAGTAATTTTGATTGAGTTTCTTTGTTCCATGTTCACCGCGTAGGGCACAAACACAATTTACTGGATCGTTTAATTAATTAACGTAATAGGAAAATGCATAAACTAAGAATGAGGATAAAATAGAGTACAAAAAACCACACACAAACAATTCACGTGGTTCAACTATAACTTGTCTATGTCCATAATAAAGTTTACTATGACAATTTATTAGATTTACTACTCGAAATTTCTCTCTAAATCCTCACACTAAAACTGTCAAGTTTAAGTTCGTAAATGGAAGACAAAAATTATTTATCTTACGGTTTCTCATACAAATTTGATTTCAAGACATTTTCTCATACGAATCAAATACATGTACATTAGTTCAATTTCAAAATAACACGAGACGTCAACAATTAAAGGAAATTAAATAGAAGAGTTAGACAATCCAAAATAGTAATTCTTCAATAGACACTGATATCCTTGAGTTGATATATCATCAGACAATCTTGAACCACGTAGGAAAATTTAAACTTAAATTTTATCTAAACCAATTATATAAATTTGATATTTACTTTTGTCTTTATATATAAATAATCTTTCAATCAGTCAACTCTTTGAAGAAAAAAAGCTAATTTAGTTTGAGTAAGGTGTTGTTGATGATGCTACTATTCTTTAGATATATAAGTTTTCAACGTTACTTCATTTAGAAGTCTTATTCACAAAGTTCTCTTTAACAAGCATTGTCATATCTTTTACATGAACATGGACAGATACTATTTTTAATATCGAAAAAATATAAAGTTATTTTTATCATTTTTGGAATTTATTATTCAGTATTAAAATTATTGTGGTGTAAAAGTAAAAGTCATATATTTGTTAAAATTGTATTGGGTCTTTGAGGTACGTGTTTGACGGAGTTGAAAAGTGTAGGAAATGGAAGAAAAGATAATGATATTATTAATAAATAATTTGAAATAAAAAAGAAAAAAAAGGTGAATAGAGAATGAAATGAGAAAAGGGAAAAGGGAAAAGGCATTTACAATTACAACATAACGCAGTTACGGTTGTTGTTGTTCCGTTGAATTGTTGAAGGCCTTGGTTGGCCTAGGGTAGGTCTGGTCCTTTCTTTGTTTACCTTATCCCACCACACCACATCACGCACTCTTCTATTTTATTTCCCATTTTCTGAATCACTCACACACCACACTCAACACAAAACTCAGAAGCACCGCAATTATCAGAATTGGGGGAATGGAGAACACCCAGCAAGGAGGCCAAGGCCAATCGGGACCCTACGCCGGTGCGGCCGCCGGAAGTGCAGGTGCAGCTGCAGGAGCGCCCCCCTTCCAGCACCTCCTCCACCAGCAGCAGCAGCAGCTTCAGATGTTCTGGTCCTACCAACGCCAAGAGATCGAGCACGTCAACGACTTCAAGAACCACCAGCTACCCCTCGCTCGCATCAAGAAGATCATGAAGGCCGACGAGGACGTCCGCATGATCTCCGCTGAGGCCCCAATCCTCTTCGCCAAGGCCTGCGAGCTCTTCATCCTTGAGCTCACCATCCGCTCCTGGCTCCACGCCGAGGAGAACAAGCGCCGCACCCTCCAGAAGAACGACATCGCCGCCGCCATCACCCGCACCGACATTTTCGACTTCCTTGTTGACATCGTCCCTCGCGACGAGATCAAGGACGATGCTGCGCTCGTCGGGGCCACTGCTAGTGGTGTGCCCTACTACTACCCTCCCATTGGCCAGCCTGCCGGCATGATGATTGGCCGTCCCGCTGTTGATCCCGCCACTGGAGTCTACGTCCAGCCCCCGTCCCAGGCCTGGCAGTCAGTCTGGCAGTCCGCTGCCGACGACGCCTCCTACGGTGGCGCTGGCGGAGCCGGTGCCCAGGGGAGCATTGATGGCCAGAGGTACATAACTCACTTCTCACTTATGTCCTGTTTGATCTTGAAGAAACAATGAGAGATGAAATGCAGACAGAGAATAAATAAGTTGAGGAATGAATAATATATACAACTAAACCTAAATCTTTAGATGTTCAATAGAACAAAAGTAGGTAGGATAAAATTCTTCTTCCTCTCTTTAATCAAACTAGGTAAAATGTTGTATTAGATAAAATTTAATACTTCAACAGTGGAACACAGATTATATTTTTTTCATCTTATGGAAGTACGGGTTGAAGAGTGTAAAGCACTACATTGGTAAATCTGTACATGCATGATGAGTTCCTCTTCCAAAATACTTGTGAATCAATCTTGTGCTAATTAAGATCTCCGAACCAATCAACTCTGTTCCGGAGTAGTTATGTATAAAGTATCAGAATTCATAGCAGAATTCAGAATTTTTTAGAAAGAGTTGATTTTTTTTAAGATAGCCGAACATATTCAGAATCTTTTAGAAAGAGTTGATTTTTTTTTTTCAGATAGCCGAACTAATTCAGAATTTTTTAGAAAAAGAGTTGATTTTTTTTCAAGATAGCCGAACTAATTCAGAATTTTTTAGAAAAAGAGTTGATTTTTTTCAAGATAGCCGAACTATTTACATTTATTTTATAATACTCTAACCTGCATCAGTCTCAAGATCTTAGGCATAATTTGTAGTGATGTAGCTCCGTACCTCCGAGGTATAGGAAAAGATACCAACATAATTTGTAGTGATGTAAATAATAGATACCTCCGAGGTATAGGAAGAGATACCAACATAATCTGTGGTGATGTAAATAATAAATACCTCCGAGGTATAGGAAGAGATACCAACATAATCTGTGGTGATGTAAATAATAAATACCTCCGACGCGACGGAAGAGATACCAACAGGAAACTTAAAACTAATCTAGTCAAATAAAATCCCAAAATATAAGGAACTAAAGATATAAACAAATAGTTGGTAAATTATATTCTTGAAAAAAAGCTAATTAATAGAGAGATTTAAAAAAATTAAATTAAATTACAAATAGAAAAATATTTAGAAACAGTGTCCCTCTAATTTAAAATTTAATTGAAACAATGTAATAACTGTTAGAAAAAAGCTAAAGAATAACTTTTATTGGAACATAAGATATTATATGTTTCCGAACATAAGATATTATATGTTTCGAAGCCTTATATATAATATAGGTGTTCATTTGAGTTCTAATAAGTGGTCGTGTGTCACTTCAATGTTGGACATTACCATGTTTTATGAGTGTCACACAAAAGACTTCTCCATGTCTCACCGTGACAATCCCACAATCCCACTCATTGGGTAAAAATTCAAAGCTGTGATCTGTGCCTATCACCAAAAACATATATCTTCAAACTTGTTATTGTCATATTTTAATATTACATTTCGCCATAGGAATAAGAATCTGAAGAAATCCATAAGACTTGTAATTATGGTGTATTTAGTGAACAATCCATGTTGTTGTTACCGGTTGAACTCCATTATGGAACAACCATTAACTATGAGACAGGTGTCCCTTATTATTACTAGCTAATGGGCTGTCTTTCTAGGGAGCAAAAAGTATGATTAAATTAACTTTAGAGATTCTTGACAGGGTTAAACAAGCTTTAGATTCTTGACAGGGTTAAACACGGGCTAAGGTTCTTTTTATTTCCTCATACTTTTAGACTTTTGAAATATTTGCAACTTGGTATTTGGAATATGCAAAGCCAGTGTTTTTCTGAATTCGGAACAGTTAAATGCAACTTTGTTTTTGTCGGTCATATTTGATAGTTGAGAGCTGAGATGCCACCAAACCCTTTTTTTAGTGCCAAAGTAAGTATGGATAATGTCAGGTTATTGACGTGTTTGAGTGTTTTAACACTTGCTAAGACCATAATATTTGAGGTAGCTGGTGGAGGTCACCTATATTTTAAGTGGGTTCAAACTAGTTCATTTTCATAGCCGGCGGGCAATGTTGTGCATAACCTCCATATGATTATCAATTTAAGATATTTTCTGAATTCATTGACTATTTAATCAGCATGAGATTTGCTCACAGTTTATTAGAGAACAATCTTCATATTTTTCAGTCATGTATTCTTTAATATGTATAATTTAAATATACACTTGATTACTAACTTTTCAGAATAGTGTTCTGTTGGCCTAATGCCTTAATCAAGTTGATACTTGGTCCAAGCTTGATAACTATTTTTTACTAATAAAGATAGTTATTGCATATTTTTCACCCCACTGTCCCATCTGAGGGAACAATGAAATAATGTGTCTCTTGGCCTTTAAATATAGATAATATAAATATTATTTGCTATAACAGGTATTCTGTAATATAATATGAGAAAAATTGATATGTTAAATACGATGCACTTTGTTCTATTGTCATATTTTATGGTAATGGTGTTACTTTATTGAAGCTGATTTTAGTAGCATAATCTATCTTTCCATTTGATATGCTTTACTTTGGAATTTTTTTCTAGTTTATTTACAGTTTGTTAGGATGTTATTTTTGTTGCATCTTGGTATGGGTGGATTATATAGTGGTACATATTGCCTCAACAGTTAGTTGAAAGTTATCAAATCCCTAGAGAATGACCTGAAGGTTTCCTATGATCAGTCCATTCAAAAGTGTGTTCTGTCCGGGTTTTTTCCAATCAGAGGGTTTTTAAATTTGAGTTGGTTCACAATTATTTGAATTCTGGGCACCCTCTTGTTATTGTCAATCTTATATTATTGACTATCAAATGTTTTAGATAATGACTAACATACTCTCTCTTGGACCCAATAAGTATTTCAGAACAGGTCCGACATATGGTGATAAGCCAGTTTAGGATCTTGTATCAAAGATGTGTGTCTACATTTGGGAGGGTACACAACCCTCATATCTTGAAACGAATGAACAAAGCTTAAAAGATCAAATATGAATAACATAACTAACATATGGCTCAGCCTAAAACCGAGAGGGTACACGTTATTTGTTCTCTGCAATTTTAATGTTACGGTTTCTGTTTTTTTATTTATCTTCCTTTTGGGGGAGGAATAGGAGGAGAAGGAAGTTTTCAGACTTTATGAACAGAAGTCAGAAAGGATGTAGCACATTGATAACTTGATAACTCTTTTAGAGGTTGATTGATTGATTGATTTGTTTTTGAGCTATATATCAATCATATCTATTAGCATATCTACTTGCACAAATTTGTAAATATGGCTTCAACTTAAATCAAGTTGCATTGTTAATGTGTCTTTATTCATCTGATCTAACACCAAGTTATGCCTTTTGTGAGATTGCAGTAAAATGTTAGCTCATCTTCTATGATGGTTTTTAGATGTGTTTTTGAGTGAGATACCAAGTGGAGAACTTGTTATTCTACAAGAACCCATAAAAACTGATTCTTAATCTCATTAAGGACAAAAGTGGAACCCACATCGTGAATTAAGAATCCAAGTTAGGTTCTTATACTGGAGTGAAAAATAGATGAAGTTCTTAAATCTTATATGGCATTGAGGGATCATAAAAAGTGTTTTAAGAAGCCAAAATGAGTTTTACTATTGGAGATCCTCTTAGGATTCAATTGCAAGGAATGAGGATTTGAGTCCAATGTTTGGGGATTCAATTGCAAGATATGGGGATTTGAGTCTCATGTTAGAAATACAAGATTTAAGTGTGGGATTTGTAAGACCTTGAACTCTCAAACTACAATCACTAGTTTTTGGAGTACTTTCAAGATTCTTATCAAATACTATGAGAGTTTTTACTTGCTGGTTTTGTCTAATATTAGTCTGTTGTAGTGCACAGCCATCCTAGGAGGTAGTAGGGATGCAGAACATGGAGGAATGTTATGATCTAATTGCAAAGTGATGACACTATGAAATCTAGCTTTTGTAGTATGGTACTCCAAGGTTCTTATCATTTTATGGCAACGGTTATGTTTTTTCTCATTAGGCAAGTGTGTTGCTCCGTGAACCAGGCAATGTCATAATTTCTGTTATGTATTAAGTACAAAATAGATAATTCACCTCTAAATCGCCAAATTTCTGTCATTGGCATATAATGTGTAAATTTGAATGCAATTTTCCTAAACTATGACCCTTTGGCATGAGACTGAGAATTGAAAACAAAAGTTGTACACCTCTACTACGCTATAGAGTTAATTGCCAATATAAATGTTAATTTATAATTATAATAAGTGGAAGTATATACTTATTTTATTTAACGTTAATTTATAATTATAATAAGTAGAAGTATGTACTTATTTGATTTACCTTGGAAGTATGTTTTATTTGCATATGTAGTTTTTTGTTTGTTTGTTTATAGTGTATACTAATCCATGGAAAATGAAAATGGTTCTGATGGGTGTGTTTTGTTCTCCGCAGCTGAGTCACTAGCAACAATGCCTACGGAGTATCAGGAGTTATGAAGACGCAGAACTTGCTTGGAATTTTGATTGTTTGAAATTTAGAGCGGTTTTGTTAACTAAATTTTTATGGGATGACATTATGGACCTGTTAACTCGATGAACAACAGCATGATTTAACGACTTATGTACAAAAAAAATTAAAACTAAAAATTGATCCTTCTGTGGGAAACATGCTTGATCATGCTAATACTTTTTATTTCCTCAAAAGTATCCCGTGAAACCAATGTGCTTCTGATCATATTATTTGATATCTGTAGCGTTATCTTTTCTATCTATATGATTAGGTAAATATTTTTTGTTTTTGTTTTCATCTTTAGACAGAATTTCTGTCCCATTACACTAATTAATCCCATATGATTTTTTTTTATAAAGAAACAAATGAACAACACTGATTATTTATTGAAACACTGATTATTTATTGAAACATTTTCAAATTTTATAATGTTTAGATCGATTTCCAATGTTGAATAAAAATATTGGTGTTTATTATTATTATTATTAAAATTTTAAGGGTAACTTGTATGAATCATTTGGGGAGGAGGGGAGAAAAAGTGAGGTAAACAATAAACAAATTTTATATTGACATTTAAACCATTGTATTTTCAATAAAATTTTAAAGTGAGACAAAAAAATGTAAGACTCTATTTCTTGATACTATAAGTCCAAACATTAATATAATATAATTTGGATAGTGTTGCACATTATTGTAAAAAGACCAAAAAAAGGAATTGATTTTCACACTATTCTGTTCCCTTCAGCACATACCCCATTGTTTTAATCTTTTCTATTATTAGACTCATTTTCCACCACCTAGATTTTCCACCACCTAGACCTGCTTCTTTCCAATTTAAAAAAATTATAAATAAAATTAATTAAAGCAGCATATAAACTCGTATAAATATATTTTTTATTTAACCTGTTTATACTATATTTGTATACTTGCAAATTTATCTTCCAGTTATTAAAATATTAACTACAAAAAGTCAGACACAAAATGCTTTTAAAAAGATTAAAAACAAGTTATTTATTTAAACAATGACATTTTTTTCTTTTCATATGGTCTAGTCGCACTTGTGTCAAATCTAAACAATAAGTTTATTTTGAGATTCTGTATTTTTTTTTTATAAAAAAAATAGATTCAATGTATTGTGATGCATTATCATTCTTACCATCTACAATGATAAATGGTCTATAAATATATAACCTGAACTATTCTGAACTAGACTAACTTGTAAAAATAGTTAATAAAATTTCATAATTGATTAGGAAAATCAAACTCTCAAGTGCAAGGAACTAGATTGAATGATTTCAAATTATTTAAACTATCTATATTATTTGAATTATTGTAGATACATATCTTATTATTATTTTTTTAATTTCACATGTTACAAATTTGTTTTAATTTCATATCCCATGGCATGTCTTCAAGATCATGAGGTGGTCTCATCTTCTTTGCACCAAAATGCATGGAGTCAAGAAAAAAAGACTTTTGTGCAAGTCTTGAATAACACAAGCAACATTCATTTATCCCAATTACCAGTGCCTTGCATAAAGGGGATATGTCCTTTGTTCAGATTCTTGAGGAAATGTATTTTGCTGGATAAGAACTACAAAAACCACCTTCATGTCAGGTTATCTTGAGTAAAGGTGATAAGCCTCAATATATTTTGAGCTTTGCAAGAAACGAGTTCTTTAGCAGATTGGAAAGTTATTCCTATGAGGAAAGGCTTCTATGAGTTCGTATTTTCATCTTTGAAGAATATTCAACGGAAACCGGGGAACATGAAATCTTCAACCTGGAATTCTCCTTTGTGTGGTCTAAGGATTTTGTCCCCACTACTATGAAGCTAATCAAGGTCTAGTGTGGGTTGGGATTGAAGGGTTACCTTTAGAGTATTGGCAGCCTCGGACTATTTTCTGTGTTACTTGTGACATCGTGATTTCTTTGTCTCTTATCACTGCACCATGAAGAAATCAAGAGGATTCTCTTATAAGAATCTTGGTTGACTTAATTGCTTGTGGAAAGACCTTGACTCACTTTTGTTGCAGAAGTGGAATATATGCCTTCTGTACTTTTTGCAAAATTATTGAACATAATCTTCCAATTGCAGGAAATGCAATTATGCATTAGGAGCTGTTCAGGGTAATCAGCAACAGCAACAGATTAAACAACATTATGTGGTCAAAAGGGATTCTGCTAGATCCAATGACGGAAAAGACTTACAAGAACAGCCTACAGATAGGAGATCTGATACCCTATAGGCAACTAAAGATACTGATAGCTTGGAAGGGATTTGAATAATTAAGAGGATGCCAATTCCTCTGAACACTCCTCTATTGGAACTAGGTTACCCTCTCCAGTTTTACCTCTTGATAATAGCTTGCTCTTTATAATGATATTGTTAATGACAATGAAAATAGAATGTGAGCAACCTGATTTAGCATATTTTGAATAGGGATAGTTCACATAATGTAGATGTTGTGCAGGACCCTTTGTAGGTTTCTCTAGGTCCTGCGGCTAACCTGGATGATTCTCCGGTTGAGAAAGAATCTCAAAGCAGATTTGATACTAAACAAGGTTTGGTCTCAAAGAACTGGGCTGATATGGTGCAAGAGGATGAAGAAACTCCTTTGGAAGCTAAGAAATGTGAAGAGGAATCGGTTCAGACCTCTAGAGAGCTTGGTAGCCCTCTTAAGAACCCTTCTATGACTGCCAAAAAATCCTCTAGAGCAGGTCCATCAAGGAGTATATGATGTAGATAAGGTTTTCTTTTGGAATATATGTGGTATTGCTAATGATAGGTAGCTTAACATGTTTAGTAATCTTTTGAATTAAAATAAATTTCATATTGTTTTCCTGGATTATGACTTCTTTTACTATTTTTTCAGAACTTTTTTTTGTGCTAAAATCAATTTTAAACTCGTTTAGGTCTCATCTCATTCTTCTTCTGGTATACCTATGCTTTGATGTTTGGTAGGTTGGATTTAAATATCAGTACTCACACTAGTTGTATACAACACATTCCCGTTTCTTTGGATTTGTAGGGAAATTTCTTAATTTAGTCAGTGTAAACTTATCAACACTTTAGATGTTCCTTTTTTACCAGGTCCAATGGCAAGTTTGAAAATCAGAGAGTGGATAGAAGATTGGACAGAGCTATATGTAATCTGGATTATTTGGATACTTGGAAGAATTGTAGATACAATCTGTTATCCATTATTTTTGCTAATAGTCACACTCATTAGAGGGTTTACTCCATCAGTTTTTTCAAGATGTGGCTACCACATCCTAAGCTTCAAAGTTTGGTGAAAATTTTTGGTCTGAATAGTTATGGCTTGTCCATGTTCATCCTTCACAAAAAAAATTGCAAAGGATGAAAAATCACCTGAAGACTTGGAATAGGAATGTGTTTGAAAACATTTAGTATGATCTAAAACCATCCGGCCACAACATCCATAGAATAAAGAGTTCGAAGATCCAAAACCTTTAGCAGGAGCTGACAAATAGTTGGGTCTATCTAGGTCTTATTGGGTTTTTAGTGGGTCCAAGAAGATATTTGAAGAGGTTTAGGGTTTAGATGATAGAAAACCACTAGTCGTGAGAGCAACTACTAGAGTCATGGCAAGGAGAACATAAGAAGCATGTGACTCATTTGACTTCAGCAGACCCAAGTTGTTATCATCAAGCGTCAGACTTTAGTTTGTACTTTTGCATAGAGAAGAATATGATTTTGTTGGCCATGTATTGGGCCAAATAGTATAGAATAATTGAGTGTCAGTTTAAAGTCTTAGTATGTACTTATCGTTTCAATGATCTTTAATTAATTTACCAGATGAAGTGGAACTTGGCAAAATGCTTCACGTGTATTAGATGAAGCATATTCATTTGTGATTTGATATGATACAGTTGTTTCATGTCTTTCAAGCTCTCAACTTGTTGTGTTTAAATAAATAATTAAAACATTCATGGTCTTTAATATTTATATATATATATATATATTATTAAGAAGTGAGTTTAAACCAAATTCATTTTCACAAAATTGGTTTGTAAGGTGAGTTCTATCCGATGTTTGATCTCCACATGTAATATTTAATTCTTGATTATAGTATTATTTTTTATTTATTATGCTTAGTTAAATATATAAAAGTTTAAAAAAAATATTACTTGTTATTTTGAAAATAATTTTTAAAAAATTATATAAATTGACTTATTTAACCCATTAAAATTTTAAATGTGAATAATACTTTTTATATTAAATTCTTAATAAATTAAATTAAGTCGATATATTTATAAAATGAATGGAGATAAAATTCTACTAGCCCAAACTATTTGAAATATTAGAAATATTTTATGCTGACCCAAAATCCTAAAAAGCATTCCTATTGTACCTCACAGTCTTCACAACCATCTCAAATAATCATTGCAGGAAAACACATTCAATTAAACAGTAAGATAACTGAACTTAATTATAGGACTTACTTATTCCATGATGGACAAATAAGAATTTAGAATTTAATCAAATGCACACTGGTAGTGCAAAATTTTTAATCACCATTCAGTCTTAAGCGATTTTGTATGGTGTAAAATAAGATTATTATTATTATTATTATTATCATTTTAATGATTATATTAATAGCTATATTTAATATAATTTGAAATTAATTATTAACCTAAACCTCATTTTTAAATCGATAGAATGATGTATGTGATTTTCCTTACACAGCCTTAAAAATGCACACAGTGACTTATCACTTAAAAATGCGCACATTAGGAGGATAACTATTTTTAAATTAAAATCAATTACTTTAGTTGTGACTAAAAATTAAATGAAATAAAAAATCCTCTATTTGGGTAAGGGGTAAGGAGAGATTCTGCCTGCTCCAGATATTTTTTACTGTACCCAATAAACGTAAAAAAAAAAATTAAAATACCTTTAATGAAATGAAAATTAGGATTTAGGTAAAATGTGCACACAATCCAACAATATGTCCTTCATTTTTTGTGTTCACTATGAGGCAACCCGCGGAAGTTTGAAAACTTAAACAAAGAGCAAAAGTCACCGGAAAAAGATTGAAGCCACCGAAAAAAACGAAGTCACTGAAGAAGAACTGCTGCAAAACCTTAATTTATTTTCATTAGAATTTTCATAACATCACTTACTGAATTGAGTATGGATTCGATACACATTTTAGTTAAACACTAATTTTCATTTCATTAAGACCATTTTATCTTTTCCTTTATTGCTCCTGTCCCTTGTAAGTTTGATGAATTCCAGAGGCACTTCTCTTTGGCAAGGAGACGGGTGAATTGAATTGGAACCAACACGCAACTCACGCACGGCTGCAGTTAAGCAGGAAGCTAGTCCAATCAAACCATTTAAACTCATTATTTAATATATTACTAAAATTTATTTTAATAACTTAAATATGAATTAATTAAAAGTCCAACCAACTTTGTACATTCATGCATCTCTGTAATAATTGCGAAAAGTTTTAAATAATTTTAAATAAAACATAACTTCATTTTTTTATTAGCTTTAGCTTTAGTTAATCGCAAACCTCTTATCTCATTTCAGTTTCAACAATTTCATTCTTTTTCGGTTCAAGTGTTTGAGATATTAATTTCATTATTTGAGATTATTAATTTCATAGTTAACCAGAAGATTCATTATATTCACATTCTTCATGTGAAGATAATTTATTTTTAATTTTATACTCTATTTTTACTGTAACTTATTTTTTTTTTCTAATTTTATGGTTTCCAAAAAATTAAAAAAAATAAGAAGTAAACAACACTACAAAATTTATCTTAAACAACACTAGAAGTGCTGAATCAGTATTTTTCATTGGCTTTAGTCAGTGGGTATTATTTGTCAAATAGTTATGGCTTATTGGTGAGTCCTTATGGTCTACGTCTTATTTATTTATGATATAAATAGACTAATGTTCACTTTTCGTAATTAATTTTAAACACATTTTAAATGAAACTTGAGTTTTGTGATAAGAATTTCCATTAGGTTTTAAGTAGAACTTTTAACCTTTTTTTTTTATGTAACATTTAGTTGTGTTAGGCTCTCAAAATAAAATTAAGTTTATCTTAATGTGGTATAGGATCAACTTCGATTAATATGAGAAGTAATCGTGTTATGTGAAAAAAATTTGTATGTTATTATTTCTTTCACAAATTAATAGGGAAATATTGGAATTATAATCAAAATGTAAAACACAACAAAGGTAAGAAAGAGTGAAGACTCTATGGACGATCCTCTAACAGACCGTCTAGCAACACTTAAGAATGTAGAAAACTTAAATGTTGACAAAAGATTAAAAATATCAAAGTAAATTGCAATGTAAACTAAAAGAAACAAAAAGATATTGGAAAAAAGTAGAACTCATTACAACTATTAGATTCTTCCGTTCACAATCGCTTCTAAATTGTCTAAAAACTCTACCAAGATAAAAAAAAATAAAAAATAAAAATGAAAGTGTCTAAGAGTAAATTGCATAAGTGTTAAGTGCGAGAAAAATAAATTGTAAAAATGTAAAATGTTCTCTTTTGGAACAAAATGTATACTAAAATATAAAATATATTTAAAAAATATGTTAGAAATAATTTCATATTCCTTATCATCAACCTTGTAAACTACATAAAGATAAAGGGCAAAAAATTAAAGTGCAAAAAATGTAAAATAAAACATAATTAAATTTAAACAAAGACTTTTAATTCATTGTTACCCAATTCTAGAATTAAATTCACTTCAAAAGATAAAGTGTAGAATATAAAGAGTAGAGAGAAGAAGAATCTCAAGATAATTGAGAACTTCTATAGAACTAAAAACGACAAAACTATTAAGAAAAAACTAAACTAAATTACAACTACTGTCGCGCTTAAGTGTTTCTAATATACTCATTATGTATTTTTCTTCAACTAATATCTATTTATATAATTTCAAAGCTTTATAAATGGGTGGCTTTGAATTGGACCCACAAAATTTATCTACAACTAATTAAAGTAACTACGTTGACTATCTTTAGCTTCTTTTCTTTGATTTTTGTTGAGCATCTAATGTTACTTTGATCATTGACCTTTGACCGTCTAGTACATATTTTAAATATTTTCACTCTTTCAACTCGGCCTTTTCCATTCTTTGTAGTATAAGTATCTTTAATAAAACTCTTTATGTCAAATACCAATTTGAAAATGTTCCTTCAAAAGATCATAAACAACTCTTAAATGATTCAAGCAAAAAACAATTTGAAAAATGCAATATTTATTATGTTTTTGTAAAAATTATAATTTTATATAGAAAATACAAATATAAACTAAGAACAGAAAATAAGAACCAAAGAAACCTCAAGGAAATGCAATTAGCCTAGAAAAATATGTGAAAATTGAGAGTTTTCACTCTTATCTTTATATTTCTTATTATAGGTGTAGAATCTTCCTTGACTTATCAACCATTTGTGATTGTTGCATCTTTTGATCTTTTCTACATTTTTTTAATTGTTCGATGGAAATTGTCATGAACAAGCAATTCTCCTTTATCCTCGATTATACATTCATCAATGTGTGTGCACAAGCAATGCCATTGATCTAACGTTGTAGTGCATTTATTATATTTTGTTTTTCAAATGAATAAGTTAATGCACTATGTTTGCTAACTATGTTAGGAATGTCCCCAAAGAAGATCTATAAAAAATTTCACAACAAGTTTCCATGTTTAAAATCTCCTAAAGTCAAAGCATATCAAAAGGCATGTCGTGAAGAAAAGGACCAATGTTGCACTTTCCTCCCTATTGCATCTATTATCTTTTGTATGAAGATGTGACAACATCTAAAAAAAGGCATAAAATGCACTAATATAGGGAGATAAGCACCATTAGTTGTCAAAGAAAGAGTCCTGAAATTATCAACACTAAATGTTTGGTATAAAGCATTTAATGTACCTCATTATTCATCGAGACATACTAAGGAAAGAGAAAAAAAGAAGAAGAAATGTCTAGAAATGTTCAGACAATGACTAGTTTTTATGTCCATAGTATAAAGAAGAAAAATAAGAAGAAATGAATGAGATAAATGAGCCAAAAAAGAAAAAAAAATTGTTTACACATCTTAGAGTCTACTCCAACTTTCTTTCTTTTATAAAACACTTTCTAAACAATGTATACATACATCACTACAAGAAATCTTAGATTTACATACTGATTATTACATACGAATTTGTATTCGTATATAAATTAAACGTTACATACGAATTCAATTCAATATGTAAATACACATTACATACGAATTTTTCTGTATGTAAACCAAAACTGATTACATACGGACATAACCCGTATGTAATTTTGGCGCCATAAAACGGGAAAAATTACATACGGATTTTATCCATATATAATGTATTACATATTTAATTAAAAAAATAGTTACATACGGATTTTATCTGTATATAAGGTTTTACATATTTAATTACAAATATTGAAATATTTACATAAAGATTATATCCATATATAATATGTTACATACGGATTCTATAAAGCAAAAAAATTACATACGAATTTTATCCGTATGTAACGAATTATATATTTAATTAAAAAAATATAGTTACATATATGGATTTTTCCGTAAGTAAGTTATTATATATTTAATTAAAAAAATAGAAATTGAGAAAAAAAAGCATTAAAATCACATGTTAATAATATCAAAAACTTCATCGGAAATACTTCATCTCTCACCGGTGCCCCAAATTCATCGTGCTCTCTGAACCCTAAACTCTCTCTCTCTCCCCCCTAATCGTGGCCCCAAATTTCTGACGTCGTTGGTGGAGCTTGGAAGACGTTGTTGGTCAAGCTTGGAAGTCGTCGGTGGTGGAGCTTGGAAGACGTCGCTGGTGGAGCTTGGAAGACCTACTGGTAAGTAAATTCCCAAAAGCTCCATCTTTTAAGAGTGAAATTTTGACAAACCCTAATTTACGAAGGGGACGAGTTCGAATCCAAAATCTTAAAGGTGGAGGCATACGAAGGTTGTTTTCGTGAGGAGGTAGAGCCTTCAGGAGTAGAACTGAAACCTTAAAGGTGAGTTTCGTCAATCTGGGCATGGAAAATGTAGGGTACAATGGCCATTTTTTTTTCTTTTGATATTTATTTTTTATCTAGGTCAGATAGTGTGGTGTTTGGAGAAACGCTTGCAGTGTGAATCTAATAGTTGCGTTTAGGTTAGTTTTTTGTTGATTGTGTCTATGATTGTTAATGTTCCTGTCTTTAAGATATATTGGAAAAGGTTTTTTATTTGGTTTTCGATTAGGTTTTATTTATTGAAATGAGAAATATATGTTTGGATTAAAGTTTAAATAAGTATATTTTGTGATAGCTAAACCCAATAAGGTCCAAAATAATTTTATGTACACGTGCTTATAGATATATATAGGGAGGTGAATATAATATTTGTTATTATTGTGTATATTTGTTATTATTACCTGTCAATATTTGTTTTGTTGCATGTTTGTTGCACATGGATAATTGTTATTAATCTTAAGAAGATAGGAAGGTGCATTGGTAACAGAAAGTGGGCCTGCAATTAGCACTTGAAGATCATTGGTGCCTGGGACAAATAGTTTTCTGTTAGAGATAAAAGTTTAATGTGATTATTTTCAGTTGAGATTTGCTTATCTCCAGTGAGAGTTGTTGCATGTGCGGTGATAAAAGGAGATTGAGTCTCCAGGTAAAGGTACGATGTTTATTGCACGCGTTTCTAAACTGTTAGTTTTGGTGAGCCCTAGCTGACTTGATCGTCAGAGTGTAAACAATAGGTAGGGTGTGTCTGATTCCAAAAGAGGTAGATCCAGGAGGAGACGTTCAACCTAGTCAACCAGCGGGAGAGTCAACCGGCAAGAACAAAAATAATAATTAAAATATTTTATCCATGAAAAAAAAAAATTAATTACCTCATAAAAACATTTCAAAAATAAAAGAATTTGAATTAAAAGCAATTTAAATTCTTGAAAATTTTTGAAGTTACATAGAGGTGATATGTGTATTTTTTTTCTTAATTTTATTAATTAAAAATAAATCTTATAGATTGGTAGGATCACATAGAAACGAAATAAATGCTCTTTATATCCTTTTAAAAGTCGAGGTTTTCTTTTATAAAATAATAATCCTTTCAAACGTTTATTTTATGAGATTCCTTTGCATTCCAGAATGATTTGGGGTTAGCACGTGAAAAAAATGTCTATGTGAAAATTCGAATTTAATAGGAAAAAAAACGAATCTTCATTTTTTTTAATAAAGATTTTGTCTTGACTTTAAACATTATTAGAGGACAGAACCTAACTTGCGTACCTTAAAAAAACAGGGAGGGCCCACATATTGCACCCAAAAAGTATTAAATTTAAATAATTTTTAATAAAATCAAAGGCCTCATGTTAAAATCTTGATACAAAACACGTTAAAATAGAAAAACAAATATATTATTATCATACCAAGGTACAACTCAATTGAATCCCTGTTTTTTTAAGAAGTATAACTCAATTAATTGAATAAAGAATATAAGATATTATAAACTTTAACTTTTGTAGATGAAAAATATGTAAAAATTTTAACGTATCCTTTCTTCTTTATCCTTTGAACTACAAATTAATTTTAATTTTTTTTTATGTAGAATCCGCAAATACTTTTGTACATATTATTATTTTCTAAAAGTTAAATATTTAAAGTAATTACAAAATAAACAAAAAGATTCAGTTCCCTTTGCAAGTTTCTAGATCGACTATGCTGGTATCTATTATGAAAGTGTTTAAATTAATTAATAGTAAGAGTTGTAAGTATATAATGAAATCAAGTGATAATAAAATATTATTTTATTTTTATGTAATAAATTCAACAGAAAAGATATAAATTCCATTATAATTGAATAGGGTTTAATCCTTAAAGCAATATGTTGCCCGACACGACGACTCATTTTGAATGGATAAATTTTTTATGGACTCAACTATATATTTAATCAGTGATTATTATTCTTAATTTAAAAAGAAATAAAAAATAATAATTTTAAATTCTAAATGATTAAATAAGTATTTTAAAAAAGAAATTAAGTCACACATGTGAAATTGATTTTAATGTTTAGATATAGTGGGTTGATATACAAATTTAAAACATGTTTTGAAATATCACTTATTTTGTAGGGTTTACGGATCTCCAAGGAACATCTTCGAGTTTCTCGAGCCCAAATAATGATTTCTAGAGGATCAGATGTTGTCAGATGTAAAATGTTCTCAAAGTCTCTTTTTTAAACTTTGTTGTAATGGTTTACCAGTATTCCAAAGAGAACCATTACTTCTTCCTTCCTAAGTTTTTCCCAAATGGTCATTGACCAATTTTCGTCAAATTATGTGAAATTCCTAGAGACCACATATCTCTTTGATATCCACAATAGGGAAAATGAACCCCCTCAAAGTGAATTCACCCACCTAACGGAGAAATGTTCATATTTCAGTGAATCCTTAATTTGCAACTAGGCCGAAAACATGACGAAAGTTTGATGAACATAATTTTACTCACTTTTAAAGTCTTTAATCATAGTTGTCTTGGATTGTAATCATCTAGAAATCCACTATTTTAAATATAATTAATTTAAATAAGTTTATTTGGGTCTTGACTGTTATTTAAGATAATCGTATATTATAATCGCAGTAGACTGCCTAATCTTTCTTAGAGTAAACAATTTGACTAGACGGTTTGATAGAAACATATAACTAAACAGTTTAAATGAAGCGTCTATCACTACAAATAGATTAAATCACATAAAAATTTAAATTATTTTTCTAAATTTAAACAGTAAACAAAATCTAAGATAAAGTATTAGAAATAAAATCTACAATAGAACTATAAATAAAATCATTTTTTTTTATTAATTTCTATCATTATTAACTTTATGATTATTTTTCAATTGTGATATCATAAAAATAGTTCATAAAAACATTAGAAAAGATATAAATTTCATTATAGTTGTAAAATGGATAGTTCAATAGGTTCTAATCCTTGTTACCCGACCCGACTTATTTTGAATGGATAAATTTTTTTATGGAGTCAACTATATATTTAATAAATGGTTATTATTCTTAATTTAAAAAGAAAGAATAAATAATAAATTTATATTTAAATGATTAACTAATTTTTTTAAAAAATTTAAGTCACACATGTGAAATTAATTTTAATTTTTAGGATAGTGGTTTGATATACAAATTTTAATAACATTGACAAAAAATCTATACATTTAAAACTGACTTGATGACTTGAAAACCGATTAACAAGAATTTTGAATTATTATTTTTATATTAAACCTTTCAATTTTATCTTTCATTTTTGAATTTACGCTAAATCATATTTTAGTATTATGATTTTTTTTAAACCTATCAAAATAGACTCACTAATCAATCACAATTTTTCTAAAAAATTAGATCATAAGTTGAAAAGGACAAGTTACGGCAAGCTCAAATACACTGATAAAGTAAACACTCGGAAATAAAGACTTTTATCTTTAAACGTTCTTAACTAAAACAATTATTTAAATTTTAAATAATTAAATACAATACTTATTTTTAAAAATTTAAGTGACACTTATGAAATTAATTTTAATATTTAGATATAGTTATTTGATATATAAATTTTAATAAGAAAATATTTTTTTTAAGTTATAATTGTTATTTTCATATTCAGTCGACTCATAAGCTTGTTTAATAGCTTAAATAGGATTAATAAAAATTGGCCTACTTCAATTTAATTCACTGTTTTTTTCTTTACTTTGCCTTACGGACTTCTGAACTGGTCTAACTATTTCCCTAAGTTACTTTACGGTTTACTTGATGCCACATCGAATAACTATTTTTGTCAGTTTTAAGTTTTATTATTTAATTTTAATTTTATTCTGTTTTAAATCCTTAAAAATATGACTTTAGGAAAATATTACTATTTTTAATGTTCTTATTATTATTAACTAATATTTTATGTTAAATATAAAATATTAGTTAGGATAGTTAAAGTAATTAAGTTATTTTAGGTGTAACTCGATTAAGTAATTTATTTTTTATTTTATTAAATAAGCCATATATATATATATACTTTACTTTTATAGCCTTTTTAAGTTTAATCAAGTTTTAAGTTCTTTATGAATTTTAATATTTTTAATTAAATTTTTATTAAAAAAATTGTTCTATTAAGCATTCTTCAAAAATTTATACTATATTTTTAGTTGAGTATGTAATCCTCACATACCTCCTTCCTTTCCCTATCTCTCTAGTCAAATTTCTTTCTTTCTCCTCATTCATTATTTTTCTTTTCTTTCTCTCAAACTTCATTATAACTTTTTGCCTATTATCTTATTTCTTTCAAAATTTGACCGCAGTTTGCAATAGTTGAGGAGTTAAAGATTATTTCTACTTGATCAGATACTCAAATAAAGTAAAATACTCAAATAAAGTAAGTTTGTATTTACTTTAAAGATTTTGTGTTCTCCTCTTTTCTTATTATTTTGTCATCAATTTTGGTAATGATAGTTGAGAAAAGTGATAATCTCAACTTAATTAACCCCATGCTAAAATTTTGTGATGTTTGGATACCTTGTTCCAGGTCTCTAAATTTTAAGGGGTTATCTTGCTTGAATTGGAACTTTCCTATAAATAAACTATAGGTAAGATAATCTATTTATATCTTGATAAAACTTTATAATAGATTGTCTAGATGCAGGGTTGTGTGTTGTTGAACATGTTTTTAATATTTGAGTTTGAGATGAAATATGTATAATTTGGATGAGTAGAATTTGTTGTGTGTTATCACATTTTTTTTATATTAATGCATTTGAGACTTGTATTTGTTAAATTGGTTTTGTGCAAAACTTTAAAAATATGTTTGTTCTCCTACATAGCTTGATTTTTTAATATTTTTTGCATAGGATGATTTTTTTATATTTTCGGAGAGTCAATTCTTACTCAAGAAAAAAATAGTCATACAACTCAATCTTGCTTTTAGTCCTTTTTTCGTTTAAGCAAGATAATTTTTGCTCAAACGAAGACAACACTGAAAATCAACCCTCTTTGCCAATTTTTCCTTCAAGCTTAAATATTTTTGCACAAATGAGTTCATTATCGCTCAAGCAAAAAAGTTAAATTTTCTTTCTTTTCTTTCCTTCTAGTCTATTCAATGCATAAGATTGTATACAAATGTTTATTTTAAATGTGAAATGAGTATTAAGTTGTAAATTTAACAGGTTTTGTGTTTTTTATTTAAATGATGTACGTTATATGAAAATCGTTGTTGTGACTAAATAGAAATTTTGTGGTAAAAATTCTAGGACGATATGTGAACTATTGTTTGATGTGTGTATTAAGGATTAGTATCTATGTTTGCTTCACTGATGATTTTAGACACACAAACTAAGATATCAAGTGGTGAGAAGTTGATGAGGGAGTTCTTACACACAATAACCATATGTAATGACTTGAGTTGTGATGAACTTACCCAAATCAATTCTCTTAGTTTTGCTTGTAAATCTATGAATTGTGTATTTGATCAAATGTTAGTCTCTACTAAGACATACTTAATAAGAATCTTCTAGAAGATATCAGTTGATATTCTGTTTGTTGAATATCTCTGATGTATAGATGCATATGTGATCTATATTGTTATTGTACATTGATAATGGAAGGAGATTGAATGTTTGTGTTATGTTGATTAAAATGTCTTCTTTTGTTGAAAAATTATTTCAATAACTTACCCTTTATTGTATTCTGAATTATGATGATTGTAATATATACCTGAATAAATATAATTACATATGCATGCACAACATTTGGAAAATAATAGGTTTTATTTTTTACCTACATTATATATATATATATATATATATATATATTTTGTGTATACGGGTATTGAATTTTTGGAGTGTTAAAGAGGCTTTATAATTTGATTTTATCATTAACTAGGATGATATGGCTACTACTTTGCATCATTATTGTTTTTGTGTTTCTACAAAAAAAATAATAGAAAAATTAATTAAATTTTATGTCCTTTATAAATTTAAGTATTTTAAATTAAGTTCATATTTAAAAAAAAAATTGTTTCATTGAATATTTAAAATCTTTATATTTTTCAAATTTTTTTATCAATTAAATTATGTGATCATTTCATTTTGAAGAATACTAACTTAAAAAAAATAAATTAGAACTCTAATTATTTAAGAAAAAAATATCTTAAATTTGATTTTTTTAATATTTAATTTACAAAATAAAACTATGTTGTATTTTATAAAGATAATTAAGATTATGAAACTTCAATTTTTTTTATTATCTAAGTTGTGCTATTTTATTTTAAATTTAAAAGAATCAAACGTTTTTTTATTGAAATTTTCCAATTATATAATCATTTAGACCTTTACACATTATCTATAATAATTTTAATAAATCTATTTTACTTAAAAAAAATCTAAAATACGTATAAAGAAAATATAAATTAATATAATAAATTTCTTTTATAATTCAATATTTCAAATTGATACCTTATATTATTAATTACTCACCCCTTTAATTTTAAATTTATAATAATAATTAACAATACAAAATAATATTAATCATTTTAAGTCCCAATATTTTAAATTTATTATTTTAATATTAATTTGTTTATTTCTGTATATTCATATAATATTTTTTTTGTTTAAATTATTAAAAATAAATAAATATAATCAAATTTTACTAAATAATTTTAAAAATTCTTTTATATAATAAAAAAATCTTAAAAATTGTATTAATCGAGTAAACATATATAATAATAATTTTAAGTTAAAATTTTATAATTATTAACAAAAATATTGAAATAAAATCATTTAATATTAATTCTCATTAAAATTATTTTTATCAACTACAAATATGATATTCATTATTTGTATTCAATATATTATTAATTATATAATAATTATTTTTAATAAAATACAATGAAAATAATTTAAACATTTTTAATATTAATAAAAGTAAAAAAAATCTTCACAGTATGTGAATTCGAGAGACAGGAATATAACAGTAAATATAATTTATTCATTTTGATTCCATGAACAACAAAAGAAGAGACATATAGAATATTTTTCAACTTTTTTCTTCTTCTTCACGCTCTTCCTATTCTAAACCCACCACTGGAACATTAATAAAATCAACTATATATATATATATATATATATATTACTACATTAAGGATTTTAGTCACTATTATATTATTTTTGGTGTTAAACTTTAAAATCTTTTAAATATTATAACAATTAAGATAGCATGAGCTTTTACCTATTCAAATTTTTTATTTTAAATTTAAATGAAAATATTATACGATTAATAGAAAATATACGATATGAAAAAGTATAACAATGGAAAGTAGAATAAATGTAATGAAAGTAATTTATCTAAAAATAAAATGGCAGGGCTTGAAAATGTAAAATACTTTATAAATATGTTTATACCAATAAAATAAATAAAAATATTATAGAAGCATGTACTTCCTCCATTTCTATCAGTAAGCCTCTTTCAACTAGTTTATACAAAAACAATAAATTTATCAATAATTTGTATTATTGTTTAAAAAATGATCACTATTATATTTAAAGTGAAAATAGTTTATTGAAATTTTGATATCGTGAATATTATATTTAAACTTTAAAATCTTTTAATTATTATGTTATTCATTTGAAATATTTATTAATATTTTTTTGAAGAAAACATATAAATTAATTAATGATATTATAGTTAAAAATATTTAACGGCATTTAATTAACTACAAAGAGATCTTATATAAAGAAAATCAGATTTTCCAAAAAGATGTTATAAATAAATATTGGGAGTTTAATTTTATTGCTCTATATCATTTAATAAGTTAAACCTTAGCTGTGGAGGTTTGAGCACTAAAATAATAATAATAATTGATAGATGAATTTCAAATATTGAAAGTTATTATAAATTTGATACATAGGATTCATAAATATAGTTAGAATGATTTAAATTAATTTGAGTGGCATAGTGGGTGAAATAAAGAAGGAGGTAAAGGGTGTTTAGTTGTTTCTCAAGTGATTTATGTTGATTGAAGGTTTGAATGGTGGGCCCTACCAAGCACAACAATAATAAAATGTCTGCTTCTTTGATTTGCAGCCTCTGTGTGGCTATCAGGCTCTCACATCACACTCCCACTCTATAATCACCACTCACTCACTGACACTCACTATGCCAAATTGTCCATTTTACCCACGGGGAACCACGGGAGTTATGAGAAAAACGAAGGGTAGAAAGGTAAAAACAAAAGCTCCTTTTTCCTCTAAATAAAATCATTTACCATGCACACTGAATGTTCACAGTACCCTCAGTTCACAATGGCGGCCACCGCTTCTTCAAGAACCCCATTTTCTGCTTGTTCTTGCTACTCCGCCTTTCCCAAACGCATTGTCAGATCCACCGTCCCTCTCTCTCACCCAACCCTCACTAAGCCCTCTCACGCTCACCCTCTCGCAATCTCATGTTCCCACCCCAAGCCTCCGGCAGCCACACCACCCGCCTTGGTCCTGTCTTCTCCGGCCGCCGAGCCTTTCCTCTCGCGGTTCGCTCCAGACGAGCCGCGTAAGGGTGCGGACATCCTCGTCGAGGCGCTGGAGCGGCAGGGCGTCTCCACCGTCTTCGCGTACCCCGGCGGCGCGTCGATGGAGATCCACCAGGCGCTCACGCGCACTGCGGCCATTCGAAACGTGCTCCCGCGTCACGAGCAGGGCGGCGTCTTCGCGGCTGAGGGCTACGCGCGGTCGACGGGGCTTCCCGGCGTGTGCATCGCCACATCCGGCCCCGGTGCCACCAACCTCGTGAGCGGCCTAGCGGACGCGATGATGGACAGCGTGCCGGTGGTGGCCATCACCGGGCAGGTACCGCGGCGGATGATCGGCACCGACGCCTTCCAGGAAACCCCCATCGTGGAAGTTTCCAGATCCATCACCAAACACAACTACCTCATCCTCGACGTCGACGACATTCCTCAGGTCGTGAGTGAGGCCTTCTTCATCGCTACTTCGGGCCGGCCCGGCCCAGTCCTGATCGACGTCCCCAAAGACGTTCAGCAGCAACTGGCGGTTCCTAATTGGGACATTCCGGTTAAGCTCCCCGGGTACACCGCCAGGCTGCCCAAGCTCTCCAGTGAGGCCGAACTGGAGCAGATTGTCAGACTCATATTGGAGGCCCAGAAGCCCGTTTTGTATGTGGGAGGTGGCTCTTTGAACTCCAGCGCAGAGTTAAAGCGGTTTGTGGAACTCACTGGGATTCCTGTTGCCAGCACATTAATGGGCCTTGGAACTTTTCCTATTGGCCACGAGCATTCCCTTCAAATGTTGGGCATGCATGGTACTGTTTATGCCAACTACGCCGTTGATAAGAGTGATTTGTTGCTTGCCTTTGGGGTGAGGTTTGACGACCGTGTCACCGGGAAGCTCGAGGCTTTTGCTAGTAGGGCTAAGATTGTTCACATTGATATTGATTCCGCTGAGATTGGGAAGAATAAGCAGCCACACGTATCGGTTTGTGGGGATTTGAAGTTGGCATTGCAGGGGATTAACAGGATTTTGGAGAATATGGGGGTGAAGGGGAAGGTTGATTTTGGAGCTTGGAGAGAAGAGATTAATGTGCAGAAAGGAAAGTTTCCTTTGAGTTATAAGACGTTTGATGATGGGATTTCTCCTCAGTACGCCATTGAGGTTCTCGATGAGTTGACAAATGGGGATGCTATAATTAGCACTGGGGTAGGGCAGCATCAAATGTGGGCTGCGCAATTCTACAAGTACAAGAGGCCTAGACAGTGGTTGACGTCAGGGGGTCTTGGAGCTATGGGTTTTGGATTGCCTGCGGCTATGGGTGCTGCTGTTGGGAACCCTGGTGCTGTGGTGGTTGACATTGATGGGGATGGGAGTTTCATAATGAATGTTCAAGAGTTGGCCACTATAAGAGTGGAGAATATCCCTGTGAAGATATTGTTGTTGAATAATCAGCACTTGGGTATGGTGGTTCAGTGGGAGGATCGGTTCTACAAGGCCAACAGAGCTCACACCTATCTGGGAGATCCCTCGAGGGAGAATGAGATATTCCCCAACATGCTAAAGTTTGCAGATGCTTGTGGGATACCCGCAGTGCGTGTGACTAAGAAGGAAGAGCTTAGAGGAGAAATTCAGAAAATGTTGGACACCCCTGGCCCCTATCTTCTTGAGGTCATAGTCCCTCATCAGGAACACGTGTTGCCGATGATTCCCAGTAATGGATCCTTTGAGGATGTGATTACTGAGGGGGATGGTAGAACAAGGTACTGAGTGCCAACACCAAATGTACCCTCATGCTTGTTGTTTTGTATAATATACATATAGTGCTTTCCTAGTTGCATGGATGGGCATAATAGTTGGTACTAGTGTTTTGTAGCAAGTCTATGTTTTTCCCCTTTTCTTTAACTTGCCATATGCAGTGGTGTGGTGTCTATCCCCTCTTCTATCTCTACTCTACCTGTACTCCTGGGTTTTGCTGTAGTATGTAGTAATGAGACTGCACATGATATGTTCTGTCACAAATATAACTAGAATCTATTAAATCAAGAGTCGAAGTAACTCCTCTGTTACCGTTGCTCCATCTACCTGGTCCACCAAACTCTATAAATGGCAAAGTTATTGTATTGTAGAAAAATTACAAGAAAGTCATGAACTAAATAGTACAAAACAATATGTTAGGACTTATCTTCAATGACCTCACTTAAGACAACTAAATGTCAATTGCTAATGGCAAAGTGGAATTACAATTTTAGGAATAATAGGTGTTAAATAGTTTAATGCATTTATTTGTCAGTAAACTACCAAAAATGATTTGTCATTAAATTGGGGTTTCTATTTAAGTCTTTAGTTATTCTTGAAGCCCATATACTTTATTTTCTTCAGAAAGAGCAATGGCCAAGTAACCTTTAAAGGGAGATGATTGTGAGGGTTCTGAAGAAGTCCCATGGTTGAAGTGGGGGCATAATTACAACTAGTGAAGTAATAAGATTTTCCATTCAAGAAAACTAGAAGAGAGGATATGGAGATGAAGAAGGAATGAGATGACTCAATCTTCAAAGTAGTAAAAGGTATTAATTAACAATTTTTTAACAAAAGATAATAGCTGCAATAAATTAATCAGATAAATTATTTTTCTCTTATTAAGAGTGAACAAGATGGGGGCAGTCACAAATCATATAATCCACACTATTTTTTCCAATATTAAACAAATAAGAAACAGTTAAATAGAAAGATAGAAATGATTATTTATAAAGAGAGTAGTGTAGATAATTTTGAAAGAACAATATAAATTATTATTTGTTTAGTTTCAACTAAGTAAGTACTGAAAAGTTTACAAGACTTTTTCAACTAATTCATATTGAAGTTATTTATTGACATTAAATTTGTCAAACGAATTATAATGTTTTTCAAATAAGTTTTTTTTAAATTAACCATATTGTTTCACATACAATCAATTAATGTTTAAAAGAGAATAATGGTTATAAAATTTATGGTTATCCATCTTCTCCAATCCTAATAAGAAAAATAAAAGCTTTATATCATTAATTTTCAATATTTATTATCGTTTATTAAAAAAAATTAATTACTTAAATTCATGAATAGAGTAATTTCTAGGAATCTTCCTATAAACAGATATAGTCTCTGCACACAAGGCATGCGCCGTAATTTTTTTGGCATGAAGTCAATTATTGTTTTCTTGCCAATTTCGCCTTCCACGATAGTCTTAACTCCCATAATTATGACTAAACATTATGCCATCTTACAACATCATTCATAAATGTATAATGATGCATTACACAGCAATAGACACATTCATTTAATAACTCAATAAAATAATATTTTTTTTAATTTAAATATTATTATATTATTATAAGAAGTTGTTAAGCATGTGTTTTCTACTATTTTGAAATGTAAAACAAACTTTATTCTTCATTTTAACACATAATATTGCCAATCAAAATATGAACCATTTTCACTTTAATCCATCAAATGGTATGTTTTTATCAAATTTTTAGTAAATATTTTAATAGTAAATAAATTAAATTAACTTTTTTTATAAACTAAAATTAATTTTATATATAAATTTCTTTTTTAAATTCTCATAATAATTTATTTAATGTTTTATTTTTAATTTGTCTTTAAGTTAATTCTAATTTATGAAAAAGTAATTTTACTTTTCACTTTTAGAAGTAGCCTACCATTTTTAAGAAAAAACTTATCCAAACAAACTCTAAAGTAACCTACTACCACTTGGGGAAAGAATCACTATTCTTCCATATTTATATCATCTACTATGAACTGCATTATTTGTGCACCATAATTCAATCTTGACAAGACAAAAAGATGCTTATCTTTATTCATTAGTGGCCTCTTTTCCGCTAGAGTATTTGAAAGACAACATGCTATAGGTGCTGAGAAAAGTTCACCATCAACCATTTTCTAGTCTATGATGCTATAGTCTATGTTCATTCACCTACAAGATCCTCAAAAACCAAATTGCATGTAGTGGCAAATATAACTTTGTCAGCAGATGAAACTAACAGTGTATAATTGTTTCTAAGATTAAAGAAAGTCAGAAATAAAGATGCACTTTGAGCATGAAATGAAGATAGCAAATTAGATATTGAATCCATTGCATTTCTTTTAGGACATTTTCTTGAACTCATT
>Ga0123342_1000909_pt1 | contig 49151 bp, 20 predicted proteins | sample Turbeawhitnodule_FD_89960 | JGI IMG/M metagenome (GOLD analysis project Ga0123342, IMG submission 89960) | Root nodule microbial communities of legume samples collected from Mexico - Turtle bean Mexico white nodule | ecosystem: Host-associated > Plants > Roots > Nodule | place: Mexico: Nepantla...
GCAAATACGCTCCTATACCAATTGTCAAGGAAATTTTCCGATCTGATGGTGAACAGTTCCTCAAGTATCCACCACCTAAAGTCATGCAAGGTATGCTACATACTTTGAACAAGAACAAAAGTTACATCTTTATATATTAGCAATGTACTCCTGTTTTTCATTCTGCATTCAATCACATGGGTGGACTTTTGAATTGTTATTATTTGGCGTAGTCAATAAGTCTGCATGGATGACCGATGAAGAATTTGCAAGAGAAACCATTGCTGGTGTTAATCCTAATGTCATTAAGAGTCTTGAGGTGAGCTTGATTTCAAAGTTGATTGGTAACAAAGTACATGCAGCCAAATAGTTTGAATGAATGCACTTTGCTTTTCAAATTAAGATTGCTGACCTCATCCGTCACATGCTGAATTGTCCCAGGAATTTCCACCACGAAGCAAGCTGGATACTCAATCCTTTGGTGATCATACTTCCATTATAACGAAAGAACATTTGGAGATTAACTTAAGTGGGCTCACTGTTGAGCAGGTAATCAAGTTTCACATTAAAATTATTTCATTGCAATCTTCCTGCTATTGTTTTGCAACTACTCTTTGTTTTTTTCGTTTTTACTCTAATGTGATTCCAATGAGAAGCAATCAATTAATAATTATACTTGGTTGAACAGGCTATCCAAAGCAAGAAGTTGTTCATTTTGGATCACCATGACTATCTCATTCCATATTTGAGAAGAATAAATGCATCTGCCACAAAGACTTATGCTACAAGAACCATATTTTTCTTGAAAAGTGATGGAACTTTGGCACCATTGGCCATTGAGTTAAGTAAGCCGCATCCTCAGGGCGACGAACATGGTCCTGTTAGCGAAGTCTATGTTCCTGCATACGAGGGAGTTGAAGCTTACATTTGGTTACTGGCAAAGGCTTATGTTGTTGTGAACGACTCGTGCTACCATCAACTTGTTAGCCATTGGTATGATATTGTTAATTAGCATTGAGATCCATGCGATTAAGTTTGTTAATCTAAGTACCTATAAATGATTAACGTAAACATGAATTGCAGGCTAAACACTCATGCAGTTGTTGAACCATTCGTGATAGCAACAAACAGGCAACTGAGTGTGGTTCACCCTGTTTACAAACTCCTGTTTCCTCACTATCGTGACACCATGAACATTAACTCGCTTGCCCGCAAGTCCTTGGTCAATGCAGACGGTATTATAGAGAAAACATTCTTGTGGGGTAGATACGCTTTGGAACTGTCCGCTGTGATTTATAAGGACTGGTCTCTCCACGATCAAGCATTGCCTAATGATCTTGTCAAGAGGTGAGTAATCTTGTAAAGTTTATTAACAGATTAGTAACATATGTATTGCTTAAAAAATAGACAATCTAAATTTAATCAACTCGTCAATGTTGTTTGAGTGCAGAGGTGTTGCAGTTGCAGATCCATCTGCTCCCCACGGTGTTAAGCTTGTGATTGAGGATTATCCTTATGCTTCTGATGGGCTAGAGATATGGGATGCCATCAAGTCCTGGGTGGTAGAGTATGTGGCATTCTACTACAAGTCAGACGAGGTACTTCAGCAAGACTCCGAACTCCAAGCTTGGTGGAAAGAACTTGTTCAGGTGGGTCATGGTGATTTGAAAGATAAGCCATGGTGGCCAAAGATGCAAAGTCGTGAAAATTTGGTTGAAGTCTCCACTACCCTCATATGGATAGCTTCAGCTCTTCACGCAGCTGTTAACTTTGGACAGTATCCATATGGTGGTTTAATCCTTAACAGGCCAACTATTAGCAGAAGATTCATGCCTGAGAAAGGGTCTGCTGAGTATGCTGCATTGGCTAAGAACCCTGAGAAGGAGTTTCTGAAAACTATTACTGGAAAGAAGGAGACCCTTATTGACCTTACAGTCATAGAGATATTGTCAAGGCACGCATCTGATGAGATATACCTGGGAGAGAGAGATGGTGGTGACCATTGGACTTCTGATGCAGGGCCATTGGAGGCCTTCAAGAGGTTTGGAAAGAAGCTTGCAGAGATTGAAAAGAAGCTTGTACAGAAGAACAATGATGAGACATTGAGAAACAGAACTGGGCCAGCTAAAATGCCTTATACTCTGCTGTATCCTTCAAGTGAGGAAGGCTTGACTTTCAGAGGAATTCCCAACAGTATCTCCATCTAAGGCTCTATGGTTGCTGCAGCACTGTGCCTGTTTTCAGTAAAAGCAAAATAGAAGGAATCTGATTCCTTCGTCCACTTATGTATGGTTAAGTTATGCATCTGAACTGGTTGAATCTTCTCGTGTGTTTCTTATTAATAAAGAAATGTGTTTGTACTTTGTATGATCTTGAGAATATAATAAAAAGCAGTTCCCATGTTTAAATATTGTTGGCATTGCAAAATGCATCTCATTACTTCTTAAAGAATGTTCATTTCTCAAGATACAAGTTTTCTTTCTGTTAAACATGGTTCATAGTGAAAAGTTTGAATGTGATAGACACAGTCTGTTAAAACAGCAATAGGATTAACACTCAAGTTGTGCTGTTTGATAGATTTCCATGATTAGCACTGAAGTGGTAGTAGTTAAGTACACGACAGCATAAATTTGATCTAAGTTTGAAGTTTGTTTTTTCAATTTTCAATGGCATTTGGTGGACAAGTTCTACAAATAATCAGTTTTATCTGGTGAAGAAAATTTGTACAAATTGACTCAGTTATTTTAAGAGATTTGTATTATGGATCTGATGTTGATGATGTGAGGTTGTTTTTCAACTCTATCCCTTTTGTACTTTATACAAAGGTTTTGTTCATTCTTGAAATGTTTTTTATCAAATAGAATTGCAAAAAAGGAATGAATCTGTTGCAGAAGAGGTTGTGGTTCGGAAGGAATAACAGGTCTTTTTTTAACTTTGATATGAAGAAAATGAAAAAGTTTGTTTAATTAATGTTAAAATATAAAAACTATGCAATTTGAATTAATCACATATCATCGTATGATTACAATTTATTTCTTTCATTATCAATTTTTTCGATTGACGTAATCATCATTGTTTGATGATAATTTTTATATTTTTATATTTAATGCAATTGAAATACTGTATCCAAATAATAAAAATGAAATCTAATAATCTGAATCATCATATTAAAACAAAATATTTGAAATTTTTTATGTGAAATGAGAGCATTTCAAATTTAGTACATTTATTTTTTTAAATTAAAAATTCTCTGTCTAATTATAATTTAAATAGTCATTTATTTATTTTCATCTATTTTTTTTCCTTTCCTATTAAAATTGTATTTTTAATATTATGGGTTTTTAGTGTAATAGTTATTATAATAACTGTAGATAAAAAATATATACGACTTTTTTTAATTATATTTTTTTTCTCGTATTATTAAAAATATGGACATATTAGTGATAACGTTTGTATTTTTTTTAGTTGTGATTAAACTCTGAAGCATAAATTGCTTACTTTAATTACTACATCAACAGTGGGCATTTGGTCTAGTGGTATGATTCTCGCTTTGGGTGCGAGAGGTCCCGAGTTCGATTCTCGGAATGCCCCTTATAATGTTTTTTGAATGAATTTTAACATTTTTCATGCAAAAATATATATTTGTAACACACTTTTACTTTTGTTCCAAATTACAAGACTAGTGCACAAAGCAGTAACTCTGCCTTTATTGTTTCAAAACAATTTACAGGCAGATTTGCATTTTTATTAAGGCTGAAGAAGAAAGGCTTTAAAAAAAACACAGTAGGTTTCAGCATGCAAGTGGATGAAGGAATTCAGATTCCTTCTCTTCAGATAGAGATACTGTTGGGAATTCCTCTGAAAGTTAATCCTTCATCACTAGAAGGGAAGAGCAGAGTGTAAGGCATCATAACTGGTCCATAGCGGTTTCTCAGTTTCTCATCATTGTTTCTCTGTGAGAGTTTTTTCTCAATTTCTGAGAGCTTCTTTCCAAACCTTTTGAAAGCCTCCAATGCCCTTGTATCAGATGTCCAATTTGGATTGTCCCTCTCCCCCAGATACACCTCATCAGAAGCATGCCTTGACAAGATTTCTATAACAGAAAGATCAACAAGGGTCTGAAACTTTGGTGTAATAGTCTTCAACAAAGCCTTCTGAGGACTCTTCTTCAGCTCCTCATACTCAGCAGAACCCTCCTCAGGCATGAATCGTCTACTGAGAGTTGGACGGTTCAAGATCAAACCTCCATAAGGGTACTGTCCAAAATTAACAGCTGCATGCAGTGCTGAAGCAGTCCATATGACAATAGTGCAAACTTCAACCAGCTCTTCACGTGTTTGCATCTTAGGCCACCATGGCTCGTTCTTCTTGTCACCATGACCCACCTCTACCAGTTCTTTCCACCAAGCTTGGAGCTCGGGATCTTTTTTCAGTGTGTCATCTGATTTGTAGTACAGGAAAACATATTCATGAACCCATGTCTTGATAGCATCCCATATCTCAAGTCCATCAACAGCATAAGGGTAGTCTTCTATGAAGAGGCGAAGGCCATGAGGGCACTCTGGATCCTCTGTTGCTATTCCTCTGAATCACAATTTACAACATGCCATCAATTATGTTTTCAACTTTTGTTAACAATTAAACCAGGATGAAAATGAATCACCTTTTTATAAGATCAGCAGGCAATGCTTGATCTGTAAAAACCCAATCTTTGTAAATTACAGCAGACATTTCCATAGAATACCTTCCCCATACAAAGGTTTTCTCTATGATTCCACCGTGGTTGACAAGATCTCCTCGAGCAAGGGCATTTATGTTCATGGTGTCACGGTAGTGAGGGTGCAGCAGTTTATAAATAGGATGAACAACACTGAGATGCCTGTTTGTTGCTATGACGAATGGCTCAACAACTGCATGTGTATTTAGCCTGTTATCCATGCAAAGATGTTAACAATCATTCTATAGATATGTAGATTGAATTGCTTTTATGTTATTTTGCTGAGAAAATTTATACCAATGGCTGACTAGTTGATGATAGGAGGAGTCATTCACTATTACATAGGACTTTGCTAGAAGCCAAACAGAACTTTCAACACCTTCATCTGCAGGCAGAAAAACTTGACTAACAACACCTGATTTATCACCCCCAGGATGTGGCAAACTCAGTTCTATGGCAAGTGGCTTTAAAGTTCGGTCTTTTTTCAGGAAAAGGATGGTTCTGGTAGCATAAGCCTTTGAGGATGTTGCATTTATTCGCCTTAAATATGGCATGATTGAGTCATGATGATCAAGTAGGAACAATCTCTTGCTTTGAATTGCCTTTCCAACCAAATATATTTTACTAGTTATTGTTCATAAAAGCAACAACTAGAATAAAACGAAACAAAAAATAACAGAGTTCATCAAATAAACTATCACCAAGAAACACAGTTTCATCATATTATGTACCTCATCAACAGTGAGCCCTTCTAAGTTAGGCTCTAGGTGTTCTTTGGTAATTTGACTGGTATGATCACCGTAGACTTGGCTATCTAGCTTGCTTTGTGGAGGGAAATCCTGCAATTGTAAATATAGAATCATTATAAGAAAATATATGATCGATTATGATCCTGCCAATATTATCAATGCCAAAGTAACACACAAAGAAAATCTAACCTTTTAGTTTGGTGTATTTTTTATAATAACAAAATCTTGATTAGGCTTACCTGAAGGAGACGAATCAAGTTTGGATTTACACCACAAATCATTTCTCTTGCAAATTCTTCATCAGTCATCCATGCAGACTTACTATCTGCTCAAGTAATAACAAATAACCATGTGAGATAAGAGTGATTCAGAGATCCATAGGCACTGATTTTGTTTCGGACCATTTTAGATACTTAATGTGAGATACCTTGAACTACTTTTGGAGGAGGAAACTTAAGGGTCTGTTCACCATCAGTCCTGAAGATTTCCTTGAGCACGGGTAGTGGACTTATCTTGCTAAGTACATCTGTTGGCAGCTTAATTCCACCAGAATAGAGTCCATGAACTTCTTCAAAGCTATCAAACTCATTGGGTGTGAAATTCAAATCAAAAGCAGATTGCAATGCTGGAAGAAAATTTTGTGATACGGATTTCAGTCCATAAGTCAGAAAGTCTGATGACTTCAAGTGTCCAAACGCTTCATCTCTTGGAAGATAAATATCACTGCTCCTACTCTCACTTTTTGGATCTGTTTCATCAAAATACCAGAATTTATTACTGAAAAAAGTTGCATGAATCTTTATTATGACAAGAAATTGAAAATAGAAACAGAAGCCAAACCTTTCCTTGTTGGTCTTCTACCAGTCCTTCCCCTACGAGGATAAGGCAAGGTGTCAGACCCTCCAAGAATAGGACGCGCGTAATTTTCACCTTTATCTGGATCACCTAAATCATTGTAGACATCATAGTCATAGATCCTGTCCCACTCTTTACGTTCTCCTGTTCCATCTCCTCTCATGTTAACCAACTCTTCTTCTCTATACTTCACTAATGGAGCAGGTGTTTCACTCGGAAGATATATCTGCAATATAACGTTGTTAGCTTCATCTTTTCATCAAAGTTATTCAAGACTTAAGAAGATGTACTTGACCTGGTTGACAAAGAAGATGCGATCATTTTTGAAGTGTTTCGCATTGTATATCCACGAGTTGCAAAGAAAGTGGAGGCTTCCATGGTTTGGAATGTCTTCAAGAGTCAAACTCACAAGGAAGAACTCAGTCTGCATGAAATTCTTGATGTAAAACGCTCCAGGAATTCCCATCTCATCGTCCCATTCAAAATGAATCTTGAATGCTGATTGGCCTGCTCCCAAAGTTGGCAATGAAGTGATGATACCTTCCAAAAAGGTAGCCTTTCCAAGCTTCCCCTTTCCATTAGCTAACCAAAGAAAAGAAGACAAAACCAGTGAAGCCGTTTTACCATGCTTTTGCATATATCAGAACAATATATACACAGAAAAGAAAGTATATATATTGATATGAAGTGAAAAGAAGAAGAAGAAACGAACCATCTGGTTTGGTGGCACTGATGAGTTGGAGAGAAACTGAACGACCTAAGAAGGCAGTGAGATTATCGACTGTGGAACCAAGAATGTCGAGACCTTGACCAACAATTCCCCCAACACTGGTTACGCTATTCACGTCCAACACATTCTTTCTCATCAACACCACTGTCCCTTTTAACTTGTGGCCCCTATTGATGAGACCAGACACACCCGAAAACATCTTTGCAACCCACGAAAACTATGTATGACTCTTTCTTTCGGGAAGGACTAGGTAAACATCAAGGAATGCTGAAAGAAAAAACTGGTGAGGGTGGTATTTATAACCAGGAACACTGTGAAAACCTACCATGCGCAAACTCTCATAAGTGCATGCAATAAACATTAAATATTAAATATTGAACCCAGAGCCATGCATGAAAGATGAGGATGTTATATGATGACACCTACTCTTCTCATACTCATATACACTTTCCTTTAGAGCCACTTGCCCCAAACCCTTAACACGTGTCTACACCATTACAAGAGCAAATTCACTATTCTGTGGCACTGTTTATTACTATGTTTTTTTACGTATCAGAAATCACAATTTAAAGGATAAAACACTTTTTTTTCTTATATTTAACAGGGTGCAAACCTCAACCCATAAGTCGGTTTTATGGAGTTGAGTTAGGCTTAAAGTTCATTTTGTAATATGGTATCCGAGTCATTTCGATCATATCCTAGCGAGTATTTATTGGATTTATCAGACCACCACCTATAATATGTTATCACACGCAAGAGCTGCTCTCACTCTCGGTATGAGGGATGTGTTGGAGTTCCCATAATGCAAACCTCAACCCTATAAACCGATTTTATGAGGTTGAGTTAGACTTAAAGAACACTTTATAATATTAATGTTATCAGTATTTTTTTCTATTTAAAAGGCAGATTTCATACATTAATCACATTTTTTTTCTCGCATTACAAATATTAATAGAATAAAAAAAAGGTAACCCTTTAGTTCACAAATTTACTGGTATATATGAGCAATCTAATTTGAAACAAGCTTATCCTATAAGGAAAAAAACAATATGAAGTTCACATGCATACACATAGGACAAATGAAAATTGAACTGATAATTGATTATGGTCTTCTGCGACAAGTTTTCTGCAATTTCGATGGCGGTGGAGTCTTGGCACAGAGCTCAAACAAATGACAATTTGAATAACAAATTCCATAAGTGAAGCCAGAAAAAAAAAATTATGCATGAAAGTTAATTGAACAATCTATAAATCGTCTTAACAAATGATCATAACATTTTCTCATATCGTTCTTCGTATTACAATAGCTTAAGATTTTTTTGCAGAAAAAATTTAGGTAAAAATTGAGTATGGTATGAGAGTTCATGAAGATCAAGTTTGAAAACTCACAACAAAAAATACTTACAAGTTGTTGCTTAATAAAACCCTTAAAAGAAGATAAATTTTAAAAGGGTTGTGATGTGAGGTGTCAAACTGAGTTCATGCAAGAAAGACAGCAAGGTGCAAATTTTTTTTTTTTAATAAAATCATTAGTCATATACAATTTTTTATTCACTATTAATTAATTTAAAATTTATTGAAATGTAGTTTTTAAAATAATGTATAAATGTAGATTCGTGAAACAATGATTAATTCCATATTAATTAAGTTAAACTTTATTGAAATATAATTTTTAAAATATTGATTATTTTCATATTAATCATCAAACATAAATTTTAAGTAATCGTAATAGTCATATCCGCTACAAAATTGTTAAACTATTTTCTTTGAACTGAAGTAGAAATATTGTTTTTATTTTTGTTATTGGAAATAAAAAGAAGAACTTTTCAATGTCAATATGAAATTAAAAATAATTAAAAGGAAATAGCAAAGTAAAGAAGATTGAAAAAATGCATTGTAAAAAGTGACTGATATTAAAAAATGAATTTTAAGTTTAATTAAAGTTTATAAAATTAGTTTTTTTATAACTGTTTATATTTTTTTTATATTCACATCACTATTTTTATAATTCGGATGTTTTTCTTACTTTTACATTGTAAAGTATAAATGAATTAGGATTTTCATTTTAATGTTCATGCTAGGGCTTTCTAGAAACCAAACAACTAATTGGACCTAAACACATTACTGGACCAAAATTTTGGGGCTTTCATAATGCAATCACTTCCTGCACCTAAACAAATTAAAACCTGCAGTCGATGCTTATGTAAAATGATAAAAATGTTCTTAAATAAAAGAATGAATTTCATTTTCAAATTATAAAAATATATTTTGGGTTTAATATAGTCTCACATCACTATTAAAATAATTCGAGATCAATAGTAGTTTATGTATTATTTTCTCTTTAAAATACACCATTTATTACAAAATAGAACATAGATAAAAAAAAATAAAATAAAGATGAACAAAAGAGTAAACAAATAATCAATATTAAATACTAGAATCATAACACACAAAGATAAAATAAAGGTTATTTCATTCTATAAAGAAAAATAAATAATAATTAAAAAAGATACCAAAGTATTCTTTTCTATAAAGGTAAACAACTGATAATTAGAAAAAACTTCCAATTAATATTAGGATCTTCTGATATCCGTATCCTTTAATATCCTTTAAAAATAATATAATAATATAACAATAAAACAAACTAATGTTTTTTAAAGTCTATTTAAAGTATTTTATGGCTGACATTAATTAACAGTAATAACGACTTATATTTTTTAACTATGTTAAATTCTCGATGTTAAAAGAAAGTATATTTTACGATAAATTAAATAATACTGTAGATATTATGAATTAACTGCTATAAAAATAAATAAGCATTGCTACTAATATAAGTCTTATAAACATAATCATAAATAAAAAACCCAAAATATGTTTGTATCATTTTACTTTTAACTTATATTTGAAATAGTTAATTTTACTCAGTTTTTCTGTTATGAACTAGTTTTTCCAAATTGTGAATTAGTTGATGATAGGAACATTAATAGTACTTGTCTGCGATAATAATTATTTAAACATGGACTTTTTTTTAAGTTTTTTTTTCTTTAATTCCATACCCGTGAGTTTTATTTATTTCACAGTTTTAATTTAAGATTTAAAAAATTGTAATTTAACTCCAATAATCAATTTATAGATAAAAAAATTATATGTTGGGACTTTGTTTTGCCTCAATTAAACCTAGTATGTTAGTTTATTATATCATAAAAGAATTACTTAATAAATTGGAATATAGAAATAAACGCATATAAATTTAAAAATTTGATATAAATTATATTATTTTCGAAAATCTATAAATTAAACTTATCAAAAACAAGCTGTAAATAAAATCAAAGTTAAAATAAAATAAATAATTGTAAGGTGCGAAAAGTAAAAATTTAAATCAGTAAAAGTTCAACAATGAACATTATAAATAGGTGATATGTTTAACATAGTAGAGTAATTTTATCTAACAATTGAGTAAATTGATTATGACTTTATTATCGGAGTCTGAATCCTTTACAGGTACACACACCCACCAAAATCACTCTGAACCCAGAAACTGAAAATTAATCCTGACCCAATAAATAAGTAAAAGTCCATATCCTCTAATCGAGAACCAACCAAAACCCAATCGAGTGAACATAGTAGCCGAAAGTCCAAAATAATCTTAAGAGTATGAGATACCGAAGAGGAGATGAAGATTAACTGTTTCGTAGACACGTGTTTCATAGACAGAGTGATAACATAAAATATGATAGTTTTTATTTTTAATTATTTTATTTATTTTATTACTTCTTTTGACATACTTTAATTATTTATTATTATTATTATTAAAAAGTAACCAAATTAGGACTAACATCACTTCATTAATTGTTGATTCACTTATGATATACCACTCATTTCAATTTCTAATAATAGAACGATAGATTTACGTAAGAATAGAATTTTTCTGTTACGAAATTGGACTTTTTTTATTCATTCAATGCCAAATTTTAATAATAATAATAATTTATATAAAAGATTATTTTAAATTCGAGCTATTGTTGATTTTGTTGGTTTTTATTCAAACAAACACAGAACCATGAAAAAGAATATTGAAAACTCTAATTAATTATTTACCAAAATCTTATCTGAATTAGTAAAACTAATAAAAATCTTAATATACAAATATTGTACACAATCAATTATAAAAAACATATTTATTATTTATTTATGATTAAAAAATAATAATATTTATTTTGATACGATTGTTTTGGGTGATGTAACGAAAAAGTAGGTAGAATTGAATAGTAGAAGAAAAAGCAGAAGTAATGAGATAAAAAAACCTAAACTCAACACATTCCTTCTATTCTATTCTCCTTTCTCTTCCCTACAACTCCACGGCGCAGATCCGAGGAGTTTGGGAAACCCTAATTCCTCTTTCGCTTCCCATTCTTTGCTTCTCTCTTTCTCTCTATTCCACCAACTTCAGGTAACCCTAACTTCTCTCTCTGTCTTCACCAACGTTCATCATTTTAACAAATCCGCTTTTGTTTCATTTTCTATTGTTTTCATATCACTCTTTTTGTTGTGTTTTGAATTTGTGTTTCATCTCGTTACTTTCTTCGCCAAGCTTTTTCATTCGATTTTAGGTGTTATGTTTTTGTTATTTGTTTTGTGTTTAGTTCGAACTAAAATTTTGAATCATCATCGTTTTTTTTTTTACGATTGGTGCTTTTTTTATTTTCTGTTTTGGCGCAGATTAGATTAATTCACCGAATTTTGATCGGTTTAATATGTATTTTTATTCTATTATAGGTGGTTTTGAATTGTTGTTTAACCTTTTTTTCTTATTATCTGGCATCGTTCGAAAAGAAAAGGATTTTGCATAGCTAAGAGCGCCTTCGCCTTCTTTCACTTGCGTTCTCTCACGATGATTTATTGGGAATTAATTATTGTTGTCGGATTTGGATTTGTTAGGTCTTTTTATGTACACGTGTCTGTTTAATTTTACTGAAGTTTCTGTTCTGCAGTGATGGCAGGATTGGCTCCTGAGGGTTCTCAATTTGACGGTCGGCATTATGATTCCAAAATGAGTGAATTGTAAGTTCCTTGCACTTTTTGTTTTTCACTGCGTGTGACGCTTGACGTGTATTTATTCTTATGGTTTTCTGTAACCTTTTTGTTTTGGAAATTAATTGCAGGCTTTCTGCCGATGGACAAGAGTTTTTCACCTCATATGATGAAGTCTATGATAGTTTTGATGCAATGGGTTTACAAGAAAATCTTCTGAGAGGCATATATGCTTATGGTATGGCAAATGATTTTTTGTTTGTTTTCTCTTGTGCTTATTCAATACTAGAGAAATATTCGGAATACTATCTTTTAAACACTCTTGACAATGGTTGATGGGTTCCTTTTTTAAAGATTCGACTCATCTCCAAAGTTACTTTTCGAGGCAACTGAATTTACCTTTTACAGAATACACCGACAATAAAGTGTGTGTTTAAAAAGTAAAGTGTGTATGTCAGTGAGTGTGACAGTGTCAATTAGTCAGTATTTTTGAAGATTTGGATTAACTACTTTTATTAACTAATTTTAGACATTGTTCTCTGTAATGGTTACCCTGTTGGAGTTATACTGTTTCATTCATTGTCTCTGCAATTGACATATCTGGAACTTCTTACAATTGTAATTAAATTTTAGCAAAACAATTTAAATTATCATTTAATTTGGATTAATTAATTTACTGAAGTGGAGTCTTGGTGCAATTTTTAGGGTTGTCACCATTAACCTGGAGTCGTAGGATCTAAATGTTGAATTGACCTTTTCAAAACAAGGATGCTACTATTTGGCCCCTGCCTGGACCCCCTGATGTTGGGGAGTTTATAGCATCAAGTAATGTACCAATAAAGGGCATTGAATCTCTTTTTTTTTCACATCATATGCTTGGGATTATTGTTTTCTGAATTTACACCATTTCAAACTACTTTGTAGAAGATTACAAACGGATCTGCAGGGAACAACCATGTGATATCTATATTTATTATTGTTTTAAACCGAAATCTTCTTTGATGAGTGTGGCATGTTTAGAAGAACTAAACAAATGTTATATGAAGTTAACTTTAGCCCAAGTTGATGTGTAATCTCTTATTCTTCGTTTTATAGGTTTTGAGAAGCCTTCTGCAATTCAGCAAAGGGGGATTGTTCCTTTCTGCAAAGGTCTGGACGTGATTCAGCAGGCACAGTCTGGAACTGGAAAGACAGCTACATTCTGTTCAGGAATTTTGCAGCAACTAGATTATGGATTGGTTCAGTGCCAGGCTTTGGTTTTGGCACCAACAAGGGAGCTTGCTCAGCAGATTGAAAAGGTTATGCGAGCTCTCGGTGATTATCTTGGCGTCAAGGTTCATGCTTGTGTTGGTGGGACCAGTGTCCGTGAGGATCAGCGCATTCTCCAAGCTGGTGTACACACTGTTGTTGGCACTCCTGGGCGTGTGTTTGACATGCTGCGCAGACAGTCTCTTCGCCCTGATCACATAAAGATGTTTGTTTTGGATGAGGCTGATGAAATGCTTTCACGTGGTTTCAAGGATCAGGTTTGTTTGTTTTCCATTCGGTTGTTGAAAAAAATTGAATTTGGTGTTTTTTTGTTGACTTTCATCTAACATTCTTTCGTGCATATTACTGATAGATGAAGTCATCTCGAGTTAAATAACGAACAGTTTTCATTTTCGTGCATGAAACGCAGATCTATGACATCTTCCAGCTACTGCCAGGTCAAATTCAGGTTGGCGTTTTCTCTGCTACTATGCCACCTGAGGCCCTGGAGATTACCAGAAAGTTCATGAATAGGCCAGTGAGAATCCTGGTAAAGCGTGATGAATTGACCCTTGAGGGTATCAAGCAGTTTTATGTGAATGTTGACAAGGAAGAATGGAAACTGGAGACATTATGCGACCTTTATGAGACTTTGGCTATCACCCAGAGTGTCATCTTTGTGAACACAAGGCGCAAGGTTGACTGGCTCACAGACAAGATGCGAAGCAATGATCACACAGTCTCAGCCACTCATGGAGACATGGACCAAAACACTCGTGATATCATCATGCGTGAATTTCGCTCTGGCTCTTCTCGAGTTCTAATCACCACTGACCTCTTGGCTCGTGGTATAGATGTACAGCAAGTGTCTTTGGTTATAAACTATGATCTGCCAACCCAACCTGAAAATTATCTTCACCGCATAGGGCGAAGTGGCCGTTTTGGAAGAAAAGGTGTTGCCATAAACTTTGTGACATTCGATGATTCCAGAATGCTATCTGATATTCAGAAGTTCTACAACGTCACTGTAGAGGAGTTGCCCTCAAATGTTGCTGATTTGCTCTGATGGGTTAATTTTTATGCTTTGTTAAGTCATCAGAGCTATTACTTTTTTGACAATTATTATTTTGTGTTTTTTTCTCTTTTTCAATTTTTACCGGTAGAGTTCAAAGACCCTTTACTTTATTTATAATGGATTCTATAAAATTTGTTTATTTGCTTCATTAGTAGGTTGCCCAAAGACACCTTTTTTGCTTAATTGTGTGTTATGCATAATGCCTTAACCTCTTATTGTTAAAATATATATTTCATCGTAACCAAGGTGTGGAATAATGTTAGTTTTTCCGTGAAATTTAGTGTATTGAGAGTTATTATTTAATTTTATTTAAAGATGTCGTGGTTAAGAAATTACATTCATCGGTCCAATCATGACAGTTGTTTATGATTTTATCATTGAAGGCTCTTAATCGTTTTTTCTTTATTGAACTTATGTCCTTTTCTTTTTGACACTAAGGGTTATTATATGTTTCATTTTATTTATTTAAAAAAACAAGCAGCTAGTTGATTGAGTTGTTCCTTTTTTCGATTCAAATGAATGTGGTTTAACAATAATAATAAAAAGAAAAAAAGTTATACAATAATGTTGTTAAATAGTGTATTTATAATAATTATTTTGAATATCATTGTTTAGAGAGGATGAAAGATAGTTTTTTAACAGTTCATCAAATATGTATATGTATTACATGTGTAGCGTACTTTTGAGATTTACGCGTTATAATATCGATGAGTGAGCAATTTCTTCTCTTCCATTCTTTGTTAGGTCCATATTTGCATAATTTAAGAAAGAAAAATATTATTTTGAAATCGAACTTTTTCATTGCTCAAAATTACACCTTTCAAATGATAGAAGTTATGAAATATAAAAAGATATTTTCGTCATTTGAAGAGGTGTAATTTAGAGTAAGAGGCATCAAATTATCATTGCTCTTTAAGAAATTGTGGGATTTTCGTTATTCTTAAATCCTAAACTTCAAATTAACTAATAAGTGGAGAAAAAGTAGGAGGTATTGTTATTTTTTTTCACATTTTATGTAATTTTTAAGGAAAAAATTAGTGATTTGCAAGAAAAGAAGATAATTTTATTATTTACTGTACAATTGATGGAAGGAAGTCATTACAAAATCTTTAAATAATCTTAAATAAATATGGCAATGTAGTATTTAAACTATTTAAGTTTATGTTTCTTTATAATTTAATTTAAATTATATTATATTTATATGTTGCATGTTTAGGAGTGCTATTATGGTGTATTGATATATAAAATTTAAGTAAGTTATTTATTATATTTATTTTAATTTTTCTCTTAAAATCATTTTTAATACATAATAACAATGAAAATAATCATAAAATTAAAAAAAAAATGCTATTTTAATACAGACATATAAAAATAACAAATTTATTTCAACAGTATTATATAAGAACAAACAAATATCATTACTTAAGATTAAACTTTAAAATAGCAATGAAATAGTTGGTTTTGATTGATTGAAGAAAAAAGTGATACTGAAATAATTGCAGATTATTTTACACGCAAAGTTTTGCATGCATAATACTGTTATGTGCCCCATCCCCACCAAGAAAAATTAGAGAGAAGAACACATTTGTAGAGTGTTAAAATCCATGGTTTTCAATAATAGTGCATAATGAAAGTGTTGTTGAGAGTGAAAGATACATGCTAACTCCTCATCAAGTACTTCTTTTAGTGGGACACTAGCAATTACACTGAACATCATTATTTTAATGGTGCTAACACACTTATCATCATAATTATTAATAATAATTAATTGATTTGATTTGAGATTGCACTTTCGGCCAAAACTTTAAAGCCAAGTTTGTAGAAAATTGTGAGAGCAACTTTCCAAATGCTTGCTGCAATGAAAGAGGACAAAATATTGGAACTTGGGAGGTCCCTAATAATTACCTTTGGAAGCTATTCATGATTTCGTTTAGAGTCTTTTTTTTTTCCTCTTACTAGACTTGAATTTGGCAGTGAAAAGTTGATGTGAGTTGCAGAAATGGAGGGTTTTCTTTTACAATTTGGGTTGCAGAAACGAAGCAGTGACATGTGGGGAACCATGGGAGCAGTATTCAAGAGGGTGGTCCAGAATGGTCAAATGAAAATCAGAGCATTTTGCCTTTTCATCAACATAGATTCATCTTAGAGTCTCGTGAAAATTTTGACACCTATTTTATGAATTAATTTTATAAATCTGAGTTAAAGTTAAAATTTTCTATATTATTATAATTATTTAGAAGATTATTTAAGTCTAAAATTGATTTATGAAATAAGATTTGCACTAACTTATATACAATAAAATATTTTAATTTTTACTTAATATAGGATCTCCAACATACTCTACTCACGTCGAGCATGACAGCTCGCTCGTGCGTGAAATAACATATTATGGGTGATCCGATAACGATCCGATAGCGGGTGACCTGATAAGAGCAACAAACATTCGCTAGGATAAACTTTAAATGACTCTCATATCATATTATGAAGTAGACTTTAAGTCTAACTCAACCTCATAAAACTGGTTCATGGGATGAGGTTTGCACCACTTATATATAATAAAATATTCTAATATTTAGTTAATATGAGATCTCCAACAAATCTATTTTAAAAAGAATTATTGAATTTATTATATCATTAAAATAAATACATTCTTCAAAATTACAAGAAACTCATTAGAAAATGATAAGAATTATTTGTGTAGATAAAAAACAAGTTTTGATTTTAACAATTTAAACTTGTCTTTCCCAGTTTTTTTTTTCATCCTCACCATTTTCATCGTCATCTTTCACCATTTTTTTTTTATCTTCATTCTCATTTTTGTTAATGTTATTTGTTTAAAAACATGAGGTTGTGAATCCATTCTTTATCAAATGTGAAAGAATTGTCATGATGAATACCCTTGATTTGATATTCCTCCAAACCATTCAACTTTTCTTATCTTTTGATTATCTTGTCTAAAATAAATGATTTTAACATTGAATTGTTTATTTTTTTTAGATATTTTAGCTGGATTTCAACATATTTTTCTTATTATTTTATTACTTCATATTAGTTGAAGTAAGCTAATTTTCATGACTCTTTTTGCAAGGTTTAAATAAAATTCTCTTGCTTTAAATCATTCTAGATTTTATTATCTTCAAATCCTTTCTCGGTTGTTCATTTTTTTTATTTATTTTTTATATATTTCATCATGATCTTCAATTGTTGTAATTTTAAGCTTATGTTTCTAAGTGAAATAATTTCACTAAATCTCTTCTATCACAGATGAAACTGATGTACCTTGTTTGCAAAGGCTTACTCTTTTTTTTTTCATTCAACACAAAAAATTGAATCAAACATCTTACACTTCATTCTTTTAAAAGTTAGAGAATAGTTATTCTCTATCATCTTTCTCAAACTTAATAAACTTTAAAAAGATATAAATAGAATATTTAAAATATATTTATATTTGTAGAAGTTTTTGTAAATTATCTAAAAATCATGTTAAATATATTTTATATTTAAAGGAGTCTTGGTAAATTATCTAAAAAGTATTATACATTCCGTAACCTAAGCTACAAATAAAACATTTATCGTAGAGATTTTTTTACAATTTAGAATGTTGGTAAATAAAAAAATAAAAAAGTAAACCTTATATATGATCTATAAATATATAACAAAAAACAGTAATCAGAAGATAATTGAATAAAAACCTTTTCAAATTGAAACATATAATCACAAAATAACTTTTAATTTTTTTCTATTCTTACATGATCTATTCATCTCTCAATCTTCGAAATTTATTATTTACTAAGTCTTTATTCAGGATAGTCACGGATAAAAATATTATTTTATTATTTAAATATTTTGTTATAGAATATAATCCGGTTTGAAATGGACCTTAATAAAAAATAAGTGATAAATAAGGTAATATGATAAATAAGATAATACGATATAAATTTGATAAACATGTAATAAATTAGATAATATTATTTTATTAAAAATATGTATTAGATATAATCTATAAACAAAACAGTTTACTATTAATACTATAAATAAAAATAATAATAAAAAAATAAGATATATTTTTATCAATATATCATTTACTTCGATGCAAAACATTTACTCAATCGTCGGATAACCTTTTACAAAATTAACCGAACATCAAATGCAAATACGAAAAAGAAAGACACAATCCAGATATCAGAATCAATTATCCAAACCTGTAGCAGGTATTACCTAAACCCTATAAATCTAAACAATTACAGAACAAAAAATTCCATTTTGATATTTTTATAAAAATGAGTCGTAATAAAAATGTTATTTTATGCTCCATTTGACTGTTAATTTTAACACTTGCACGTGTGAAAGCTAGTGAATCCAAATGCCCATAAAGTTATGCTATGCAAAGAAAGTTGCATCAGTGTCACCCTACCCTACACATTTTCATAATCAAAACATGTCATCTTCTGCTGCCTCCAACTCAAAAAGATTTTATTATATAAATTAAACAAAGAGTTTTCAATTTAATATCACAATCTTTTGCAAAAAAAAAATATATGAACTGTAATGTAAAAAGATCAACACTATAATACAGTCTAAAATAAAGTAACAGAAGCAATAAACTATGGCTAATACACAACTACAAAAAAGCAAAGCCAGAAACCCTTTTATCTGAACTTGTTCTTTCTTACTACTCTTGAGGGCATTGTGGTTGGCATGGTGATGGAGTTCAGATCCAAATCATGCAGAGATGAAAGGCTCCAGATTGAAAGCAACTGTGGAGGCAAGGTGGCCCCAACAAGCATGCAAGATCTGAGGTGTCACAGTGCTAATAATGGTTCTTCTGGTTATGTAAACCAGATAGGTAGCAGTGGTAAGGAGATGAAGGTGAAGAAGGGCAAAAGGGTAGCTGCTAAACCATCAAAAAGTTGGAGCTTTAGTGATCCTGAGTTGCAGAGGAAGAAGAGAGTTGCTGGCTATAAAATATATGCAGCAGAGGGCAAAATGAAAGGCTCTTTGAGAAAGAGTTTCAGGTGGATCAAGCATACATACACTCAAGCTCTCTATGGATGGTGGTGAATCATGTTTTCTTCTCTCATCTTCATCTTTTCTTTTCTGTAATCAGAGTTACTTTTTTTCTTGTCTCAGTAAATGTTTAAATTAAATCATCCTGTGATAGTAGTTCTGTTCTATCCTATTCCAACAAGATTGTGTTTCTGGTTAAGAAGTTTAACTCCCTTTTGTATGAAAATCCATTACTACTACTACTACTGAATTCCTTTGTTATCAGTTCAAATTTAAGATGAATCTACTGGGTTTGAATTAGATTTTGATTGGTCAATTTGTATTTTAATTATATCTGTCAAGAAGAAAATAAATGAAAGCTTTATGACAGAATCACTCTGTTTCTGTTCTGTTTCTAAATTCAAAGCAAGCAAAAGAGGGTAAGGAAGAAAATGATGCCCAAAGAAGAAGTTTTCTCCTTTATCCCTGCTAGTTAATCCTATTATTAAAGGTATTAATTGAGGGTTTTTTCAATTATGAGTTGTTTATTTTTATGGTGGTGAATAAGTTTATTTTATTGGGTTATGATTCTAGGATTTAATTATTGATTTTTTAGTTAAATATAGAAGGAATATGAAATATTTATCTGATATTTTTTTAGTTTAAAAAAAAATATTCATTCTCATATTCTTTAATTTTTTTTACTATTTTGTTTTGTTCATCTTTATTGTTGTCTTATTAATCTCTGTTCTATTTAGTATTTTGTTTTGTTCATCTTTGTTGTATCTCTTATTCATCTCTGTTTTATTTCATATTGATAGAATGATTCAACATTCACAAATATCATTAAACATTCCAAACTGCATTTACCAATCTTGCAGACCTCAATGACTTTGTGTATACAAATTTGGTTTGAAAATAAAGTTTCAAACAAAGTCACAAATCTTTTTCAATGCTTCATCAACCAACAATACAGAAAAATTTATTTTGTTTAATACTTTTTTGTCTCTATTAAAGAGAGAATAAAACACTTAAATGATGACTTTAGAAAAAACATAAGAACATAGGCTTGAAATATATGTATTCAGAGATAAAATAATTTATTGATATTTTTTCTATTATGGATTTAAGTTAATATCCACAGTTGATTTTCCATACCCAAATGGTTTAAATGTTGTCTTAATCAATTTGTTTTATCACATAATTTTTTAAATTATATTTTAAAAATAGTATTTATTAAGAGAGGCGAGTCAAATTAAGATTAATAAACTTTAATTTTTTTACAATTTTGTTTGACTTATTTCAAATTAATAACACCATAACCAAGTGTAATGACACAAAAGAAAATTTTGTTTCATTTAAATAAGGTTTTTCATTAAAAATCGTTGTATGGTTTAATGAATTGAAAAAATCCACTAATTTCAATACTATAATTTATTATATTTATAAAGCTATACATAATTTTATAACGAAGATAACACCACATTCACATTATAATATAATTTTTTTTTACAAAAAATCATGTTTTCAGAGTATCTCATGCAGGAAATAACAATTACTTTAGGAAAATTTAGAACCAATATTTCTAAACCATATAGCAAAATTTATACATCACCTCATCAAAATAAAATTAGTAACTCTAATCTCAATTTTTTATGGGATAAATGGTCCCAAAATCATTAAAAAAATATATGATAAATTCTATTTGGAAACTTTATATCACCACATTTATATAATATTTTTTTAGGTCATCAATGCTAGCCTTTCAACAATATACACAAGTTAATACAATTGAAAGGAAATGACATGCATGCAGAATTACACAGGAAGCCATTATTCTTCTTAGAATTGTACATAAATTTCCAAAACCAATGATAATATTTTTACACTATCATTTCTTAAGCTCCCTTATAATAACCAATAATAATTTTTTAATATTAACTTAATATTAGCCGTACCGACAAACCTGTATATCTATATTTTTTTATTTTTTTATTTAAAAATTGAATAAACAATATTCTTATTCGCCCACTTTATATCTGAGTATAAATTTATAATTTATTTTAATAAATAGGAATACACATAAATTTTCTAATCTTTTAAATGCATCTATTATTATACATAAAAATACATAAATTTTTTAAGTGCAATTAATCATATATTATTATTCAAAAATAATAATTATATAATTACTAATTTTAAAAAATATATATAATTACCATGTTTATTGTGATCAAAACATAACAGTTATATAATTACTAATTCTTAAAAATATATATAACTACCATATTGATAGTGTTGCGATCAATATAATTTTTTATAATGAATTTTTTTTATTATAGTATAAAAAATAGGAATACGGTTTATAATAAATTAAAATATTATTAAAATCTTAATGTTAGTACGATAACTTGTTTTATTTTATTTTATTTTAAAATTTTAATACATTCGTATTTTATTTAATACTTTGTATCATAGAATTAAGATATTATATATAATATTTTATTAATACTAACTTGAGCTCTTTAAACCCCAATAAAAATACTAAATCTTAAACCAATGTCTTGACCTATTGAATAAATAATACATCAATGGCAAATTAATTTAGAGTCGCAATTTGATGTATTAATCATTATAGATATCAAAATTTGTTATGGCAGGCCATCATTGAGTCAAGTCCCATATAAATTAACAACTCATCAAATTTAAATTATTTATTATTTAATGCAATACAGACAATTTTTAAATGTAATTGTATGAATTATTACTAGTATAAAATAATTTATTGGCTAAAATATCGATATAAAAAATGGAAAAATATATGTGTAAATTAATTAAGCACTGAAGTTTTGTTTTAGAACAAAATAATATTAATATTTCCCTAATTTTTATAGTGGTATAAACAGAAGTAAAAAGTAAAATTCGTTTAAGTAAAAAGTTACGTGTTTAATATCTCTAAATTTAAAAATATTAAATATATTTTACACTATTAGAATCAGTTATAAATATAGATTGGATAGCTTTAATGTGTACCTTAATGAAACTTTCTTGCCCAATAATCGACATTTTCTCAACGAAATAAGACCTATTTGTTTAAAAATGACAATTAATTCTGGCGATTTCAATGAAGAATACATGAATATAAAATATGTGATTAATTAAATTATTCCTCTCAATCACATTCAATAATTCAAAAAAATCTCATCAAAATTAGAACTACAGATCTCTAAACTAATGGAAGATGAATGGACCCACAAAATCACGTTTAGAAAGACATATCTTGGTTACGAATTGCCCAAATAAATTGCAGCAAAAGCTGCTTTAGCCTATTTCTTTTCTTCCAACCAAACACACCATTAGCAGTACCTCTTTTGCACATGAAAAGAGGTCGCTCCCTGAAATTTGTAGTATTGTAGCACCGTTTAACGCAGTTGGTAGCTAATGAAATTTCCCACTTGAATGTTAATAAACATGATAAAAAAGACATGAGAATTTACTAAAAAATATAAAAGAGGAGAATTTACTAAATTTCCCACTTGATTGTCTGTGTAAACTCTATATTATCACTTGCACCTTTCAATTTTCATATAAGCAACTATCAGTTAACTTGTTCAGTTAATCATAGAACTTTGAATAGCAGGTACATTAAAATTTTCAAGCAATTCCATATCACACATTCACATTTGGTAGTTAACAGATGTATCAATATTATTCTACTACTACTCAGAGGTCTAGTGAAAATAAACTAGCTTCATATTTGCCGCAATTAGAATACTTCACAGCTGCATAAAGTAACAAACCAGAGGCACCACCTACTTCCCCCACCACACACCACTGTGCTGCTGAATAAAAAGCAACAACTCTTTTATTAGGAAACCACTCTAAAAAGTCAGTGTCCTTAAATAACGATATAACATTTTCAGATATTGGATTTGCCATATTCAGTTTACCACTATCCTAATTCTTAAAAAAAATAGTTTTAGCTTTGCTACAAGCACAAAAAATAAAAAAAAAATGAAAAAGAAACAACATACCTGTAAGGAATATGTCGATGGGTGAAGTCTCTGTATTTCTTAGCAAGACCAAAGTCAATGGCATAAACCTATAAAAGAGGTCAACTTTATTAGGATGCATCCAAGTTCAAGAGATGACAGAAAGGGACAAAAATAAAATGATTACAAAAGCAAGCATCAAACTAATACCTGATTTGCATGCCTCCCTAAACCCATTAGGAAGTTGTTTGGCTTGATGTCCCTATGTAAAAATGATTTGGAATGAATAAACTTGATTTATCTGTATGAGATTGCCCCATTTAAAACAAAATGTAAACGTAAATTAGAAGAGTATCTACACAATACAAGACAGCCCACCATCTGATCAGCAAGCATGAGAACAGTTTTGAGGGACAATTTCCGGGTACAGAAATTGAATAAATCCTCAAGACTAGGGCCCAGTAAATCCATTACAAGGACATTGTAGTCTCCTTCAACACCAAACCATCTCACGCTTGGGATCCCAGCTGTCAAATAAAAATAGTGAACCAAAAACATTTAAGCTGAGTAATACAGATTCCACACAGTAAGCAAAGAGATAGGAAGGATAGAAATTTAGTAAGAAAGGACATTACTTCCTCCTTCCAGCCTTTTATATAACTTTGATTCTAACAACAATTGAGGATGCTTGGTTTTGACATTTTCCTGAATCAAAAGGCAAAGAGAAATGGAAAAAGAAACATTTCTTAAAACATATCTCTAATCCTCAACAGTCAACACAGTTCTTTAAAAAGTCAACTATCATCGATGCCATTAATGACAGAGGATAAGCTGCACCAAGTATATGCACAAGGGACAAATTCATCAAGAAACAGACTTACGGCACACCTTTTGCACTATTAATTCCTCTATAAAAATTAAATCAATTAAAACATCGTCCAACACTACATTGTTTATCACACGCTCCCATGAAGCACATTCGCTAAAACTTAACAACACCTCCACGAGACTTCATAATATATATATACAACTCTTTACAATTTCCCAACAAAAGATGATAAACAACGGACCACACACACCTAAAAGAAGTAGAGTAACATTTACCAATTCATGCAAATTGTGTTTCGGATTAACAAACATGAAAAGCAGAGGTCAACAATTTCTGAATTGGAGTAAGTCACAGTACTCACGAGCTTAATTGCAACCTCTTCATCTGTCTCGATATTCACACCTGAAAGAAAAACAAAATTAAAATAAAAAATAAACGAAAGTAAATAAGCATAAATTAAAAGCGTGGAAGAAAGAGAAGAAACCAAGATAAATCTCGGCGAAGGATCCGCTACCAATCTTGCGGCCAAGACGGTACTTGTTTCCAATCCGAGGTTCCATTGGATGAGAGCGAAACCCTAGGCTGAGGAATTAAACCCTATAAATTGATAACTGAGAAAGGAAGGAGGTTGAAGTAGCAGAGAAATTGAAGTGGAAAGGAAGAGGATATAAATGCGAAATAAGGAAAAAGTGAGGATAAAATTGGAAAGAAGACTTTCCCTCTCTCTCTAGGGTAGAGAGAGAGAGAGAGAGAGAGTTGTTATGCCTATGCTCTCTTCTTCTCCTTGCGCTTTTCATCCAAACAAACGGATTTTCTTTATGTGTTTTTCAGGAGCATGCAGAAAGCAGCAACTGTCTGCTACTGTGGTTTTTTCTTCTTCTAACAAAATTTAAGTATTTTTCATCCTTTTTTCCCTTTCATATATAATAATTATATTTAAATTAAGTGTAGGGATAGCAAAAGGAAAAATAAAAACAATTAGGGTATAATTCAGAAATAAAAACCACTAAAATAGATTTACATTTTAACAAACTTTTTTTATTAAACCAATTTATGAAATAGTCAAATTAGATTATATAAAATACTTGAGTTTTTTTTTATCATTGTGTTGGTAATGAGAAATTTTTGCTAGATTTATTAATGACTTGATTTTTATAATTTTGATTAATTATTTTTAATAGAAAACATTCTCACAGTCAGTTTTTTTTTTATTGTCAAATAACTTGTTAAACACACTCCCAAACCCTTCATATTCGGCTTAAATTAAGAGAGTATATTTAAAAAATATTATTATTTTCATATTTTTTACACAAAATTTAAGAAATTTTGTTACAGACAACACTTAAATCTATATTTTTTTCTTATAAAGGTTATTTTACCACTTAGATCGAGATTGTATATTGATATTTTAATGATTTCATTTAAATTTATTGATGATAAAAAAGGCTTTTGTATTATTGTTTAATTATAAATTATATATATTTGTGCAATAATTATTTTAAAATTATATTTAATTAGCTAATAATAGAATTTTGTAGTGACAGTAAATGAAAAGAAGGTCATACTCTAATGTGAGCAGAATAAGAAAAATAATTTGATAAGTATAAAGCAAAAGAAGATATTTTGATGTAATTTTTTTGTTGTGAGTGGAAGATCTGGATAGCCATAGTTGTCAAGTACAGATAGATCAGTGCTGCCATATCAAAAATAGTCCTGACAGGTGACAGATACAAAAGAGAAAATTGTACGAGAATTTGTACTCATGTGGCAACAATATTATAACCATTTTTGTCCTCTTTTCTTTTTAGACTCCATTTCCATCCACTTGGGGATGAGTACACTTAACTTTCTTTTTCTGTCACTTTTTAATTTCAGATTTCTAATCTTTCTCGTAGCTTCTATTTCTATACAAGTGCTTTAATAGAGTTTTAAATATCAGTCAGCAAAAAGTTCAACAGTTTTTACTAGCAGAAGATAATTTTGAACTACTGATCAAGTTAATTGCGAGTCACTGAATGTGATTAAGATGAGTAAATAAAATTAATGTGAACATTTTTTCAATGAAAGAAATGGCGTTTTTCATAAAAAAAAATGCAATGATATAGTTTTTTAACTTCGAAACAAGCTATACTGTCAGAGAAAACATAAATTGTAAAACTGTTTAACACTACTTGGCTGCTTTCATTTCTTCAGCATCACTTGAAATACACTTTCGATCATTCAGAACTTACTAGCTTGGTGAGCTCTTCTACTTAAATATGTTACATACAACAGCTCCCATGCTTTTTTTCTTAATGCATGGGGCTTTAATTCACCCCCACACTTAAGCACGAAAAGAATTTAAATGAGACTAGAGCTAAAAAAAATTAAAAAATGCAACTCCTAAAACCATTGGAAACTAATAGATTGTGTTTTTAATTGTCATGATGGGGACAAAGACCCCACTGAAGACTGCTGCTTTTTCTGCAACTTACCTCTAAAATGCCTAATCTTTGCTTCCACTCTTGCCGTGAATCCAATCTTCGTTTCGTGCCTTGCTTTAGACCGCTCCCTCGTCCACATGTGTTGATCTTCAATGTCCTTCTTGTAGTACTTGATTTCTTGGATAATGTGATGATCCATGGGGTGAAAACATCTTTGGAAGGATATGTGGGCGAGATAAGGAAGAACGCATGTGATTGTTACTAATAGGGTTGTTGTCCAATAAATAGGAGCAGGAGCAAGAACCTCCACCAATATTTTGTAGGCATTCTTGCAATATTTTGGTGGAAGCATGCCATATAACAAGAGAAACAGGTACCAAGTGGTTATGCTGCCCCACACAAAGAGGTGTTGAATCCATGTGAAATGGCTCATTGTCAGTGCAATCTGGCAATTGACAGCCCATATGATGCAAGTGAACATCGTGGTACCAACAGCAGCCATGTCTGCGATCTGGCCATTGACACGGAATGCTTGGTCATAGAAGATGATAATGACAAGGAAGAAGATGACGAGGGAGGAATAAAGACCATTCCCCATCCATCCCAAGATTCTATACCAGTCAAAGAACAAGTTTTTGGGTCCTTGCTGATACAGTGCAGGAAACTGCAACGAGCGATGGCACATCAAAGGTTAGATTTATCCAAACACGGACACAAATACAGACTACATTGACGGCGTTTCAACAGAACAAACCTGTAAGCAAACTTCTGATGGAACATCTTGTTCAAAAACTCCAAGAGAAATGACAGGCAATGATGTAAGAACAACATTGAACAATATCATGTACCAGTCATCATAAATCGATTGTCCAGAGAAGCCCGCAAAGGCCTCAAAGTAGAAAATGGTGAGGCCAAATGCTATATTTTTGTAGAAGAAATAACATATCTGGTATACATAACAAATTACTTTAGAAAGGAAATATACATAACAGAAACAAAATGCAAAAGATATTACATTTATTTCTATCCATGCACAGGATAACAGTGAACATGACACCAAAGACATTGAAGACATGAGAATAATGATCAAGATTCAAGATAAAAATATCAATTACCATTTGTGCAATTCTCTTGTAACACCAGTGTCCATGGACTACCAGAAGCCGCTCCAAAAACCGGAATTGGGCAATAGAAAAGTCACTGGCCATTACTGCCTGAAAAGAATTTGAAAGCTTGAGTTCCACAACTTCAACAAAATGGTACATGCTTCCAAACAGAAAAGGTACACATCTGTTTTTTCTTTATCCTAAGTACTATAGAACGAGTGTTCTAGGCCAATTGTAGATTTTAACCAAATTATTCTTCACAATTGATGACGTAACATTGTAAATATGAACTGTGATCAGCAAGTTCATCATTTTGCATTATTTCACATGAATGGAAGCACACAAATTTGTTAATTTAAATGTTGATCAGCTGACAATTTGGATATAGCCCATATTCATATTTCATAGCAAAAACTACAAGTTAGACCAAATAATCGAGTAGAAATTTTACAAATAAATATTAATTTTATTAACTATTACGCAGAATGCATTGTTAACATTCAGGGAACGGGCAGCTGATAGGATGGAAATAGTGTTGAGCACAATGAAAACTTTTGCTCTTCAATATATCATCAGAAATATGTAAATTCAGACTGGATGTTCCTCATGTGGTAGTTTTTAATAAAACAAGGAAGCTAGATAGATTCCATGCAAAGCAAGAAGCTTCGGCCTTGGTCAGCGCTAATGACAATAAAGTTATTGAAAAGGCTTGACAAAAAACTTCTCCTGAGTCCAAATTGAAGAACGAAGTCTAAAACACAAACATGACAGGCTCCCAACATTCCTAACCTCAGTCATTTTTTAAAATACTAAAGGTATACAAAACCAAAATTTGATTTGTATTGTGAAAATGAATAATCATATAGTGTTGAGACATGAAAAGGTATGTTAGAATACATCATGTGCAGATATAATTTAGCGTGCATAATTATGCGTAAAAGAGATGGACACTGACCTGCATACCTTCAACCCCACTGATTCCAACACCAATGTCAGCTTCTTGAATCATGCCAACATCATTTGCACCATCACCTATGGCTAAAGTGGTCTTCCCAGTTCCTTCTTTCACTAGCCTTGTAACCTGACTCCAAAGGAATAAGGGAGTAAGACACAACAAAGCAGTACACATTTTATATATACTCATACACTTGATAACGAGATAGAGATTAAATTAAGTTCGATCAAATCTACCTGCAGAGGCATTTATATAAAAATAATTCACAACAGAACTCCATAACCAATCTTTTAACCTCAACATAGAGCTACACATGTAGTTGTCAATGTTTCTCACTCCAATTATTGCTAGTAGCATCATTAATAGTGATCCTTTATTGAGATGCAGTATAAACTATTACAGTAGATCTCACAATGGAACCAATGAAAAAGGAAAAGTTCTTACCAATGCTTTTTGCTTTGGAGACACACGACAACAAATAACAGATGCACAACCAACAGCCAGTCCCAAAAATTGGAGTTTGACATCATCTTCTAAAGCATATGTTAGAGTTTTCCCATCGATAATTAATGCAAATGCAGCATGTGGATCCTTGTCCAGCTTTATCATTTGCGAGGCATTGGTGATTTGATTCAAGATGTTTCCTTTGATGACCTGTGGGGTTACAAGAGCCAAGCCTAATATCAGATGAAACTCATGTCTATTAGTGAATTTTGTCTACTTTATCTCAATGAAAAAACTACCTCTTTCGCATCATAAGTCGCAGAATCTGAATTCATTGTGATACAGATTTGCCTCATGCCCTGTCGAAGCAAACTACAAGCAAATCTGCAGAGAACAGAAACAGAAGTTTCACAAAATTCAATTACAGAGACATTTTCAAGTAACTCGACAAATAAATTTAGAACAAAAATGAAATGGTGTTATGTGGTTAAATAATTTGCAGAAGACAGACCCAATGTTGATTGCAGTTTCCATCTTATCCCCGGTCAATACCCAGATCTTTAGACCAGCTTGAGCAAGTTTGTCAATGCATTGAGGCACCTGAGGAGAACAAAATGTTGGAGATATGGTAGAGGCAGAGAGCGAAGCAGGAAGATATGACCATATAAATAATGATAAACCTACCCCTTTCTGTAGTTTATCCTCCACAGCAGTAGCGCCAATAAGTATCAACTCCCTTTCCATAACATCTGAAACCTGATCAAGCATTGCCTCTCTGTCAGGCCCAACAGCTGTTTTGGCCTTCTGAAACTCCTTATTCCAATCAGAGTACTCTTGGTCATCAAGCTCTCTATAGGCCACGGCTAGTGTTCTCAAACCAGCTTCTCCATATTCATTCAAATGTCTAGTAGTAGCGTCCAAATACATTTTTCCATTCTTAGACAGTCTATCAAATATGATACTGCACAATCAAGCAAAAAAATAACGGATGTCAAAGTTTACTGTGGGACATTAAAAGTGTCTATAGTAAGACAGCATACACGTGTATTTTCACAACAAACTTTCTCTGGAAGAAGGGAATTGCTGTGATTATATACTATGCTGGTAGAATACAAACTCCATCATGAAGAGGATTTTAATTATTCCATTGTTGAAACTGATAGAAGGTCCTACTTGATCATTAACACCATCCATTCAGCTGAGCTGACAATATTAAAGACAAAAATTACACTAATATGCTAACCTGTCAGCTCCTTTGCAAAAAAGAATGATGTTTCCCTCCTCGTCTCGTGCAATCACTGACATGCGCTTTCTTTTGCTTGTAAAATCCAGCAGATTCAAAATTTTATATTCTCTGTATAACTCAACCAAAACACAAAAATAAATAAGCATACAAATAAAAAGTAAGAATTATGGCATCAAAAAGGAAATCATTCAAAAGCAAATGTCAGAACACCCCCCTTCTCACAAAAAAATAGGAAAAGGATAAGCATGGTAGACTTTGTTGTGAAGGATCATCTCACCTTTGAACCACTTGTCCTGAGGCAGCAAATCTTTCACGAATGACAACACTTGATTGAGTTCTCCTATAAAATTCAAAACCAAATTCTCTAGCTGCTACTAGAAAAGCCCCTTCATCAGGTGACTCGGCCTCATAGGTACAATTGTCAGTCTCCTCATTTAGTTCAGGGATGGCAGTATGGCAAATTGCTAATATCCGGAAAAACATCAAAAGGACATCCGCATTGGGTTCTTTCATCCAGTTACCATTCATAAGGCGATCATCTTCAAAACCAAATCCCTTTATGGAAGTCCTTCGATCTTCATCACCTTTGGAATTAACAACAGTCCCCAGTTCAGATTCTACATCTTCAGTGATATTTTCCCATGGCCCTTTAGTCTCCTTACGCATGGGGAAATTAGACATATCCAAGTCCGGCTCCTCAAGATCACAAGCCATTTGCTTTGCTGCAGCAAGTTCAACCTCACTGGAACGAACACCATATGCGGTACCGGCAATGGAGCATTTCAAAAAGTCCATCTGGTTGCAAGTTAAAGTGCCAGTTTTATCAGAGAGGATGGTGTCTACCTGACCCAACTCTTCATTCAAATTTGATGTCCGTGCATTAGCTGGAGTTCCAGTCTCATCATCATACATTTGAATATCTTGGTCAATGAAGGTTGCCTGTAACACCTTCACAACCTCAATAGAAACATAAAGCGAGATAGGAATCAAATATCCATAGAGAATGAGCGCTGTAATCAGATGGCTCATCCCAGCCAATCCAATTTTCCCAGGATCAAACTGGTATTCAATATTGTCAGGCCGTAAATACCACCACGATGGGGCTTGGTATTTGGTCTTTGCAACAAATCCTATCGAACTAATAAAAGATATCAATATAAGGACAGTGAAAAGAGTATATATGATATAATCCATCTTCTTTTCTATTGTGCTTCTTTTTGAAGGGGATTTTGTAGAATTCTGCATGACTTTGCTGTCGTGTCCAGAGAAAATGACCACTCCATAAACATGATCAGTGTTTCTAAGCTTCGAATCTCTGAGGAGAATTTGACTAGGATCAAGAGGATAAACCTGATTTTCGTACTCAAAGTTCCCAATAAAAGTATAAAGATTGGGATTTGGATCTTCACAATATATTGTTCCACATAAATCCTTAAAAGCCTTATCGTTATCCAGAGACAAGGTAGACTCCAAAGATCTCTTCACCTTCAAGTTGGTCTCCCCATCTAAATTCATTGTCTCCACATAGCATATTCCATCCTCGTAACTTGACGCCAAGAGAAGCAGGTCGGCTGGAAAAAATTGATCCTTTTCTACTTTTACCACATCCCCAACCACAATCTTCTGCCACGATCTTAGGCCAAAAGTGCCATTGCCTATATGGAGAGTAACTTTCCGTCGATTAACTTTGACATCCTGAAGGAACCTGCGAAAATCCTCCATTGCCTCCTTCACCATACTAAGTCCCACAACAAACGCCAGAGGAGCAATCATGCTCAGTGGGCTGAAAGGTGAAATTGGAGAAGCCGAAAGGCAAGCGGCCAAAAGAAAGTATATGTTAGCAACCCTCCGAAACTGTTCAAACAATGCCTTAGGCATGAAGGTGATGACATTGTACTTGGTGGTTGATATATCATTCTTGCAGTAAAATAGAGAATTTTTTTCATGGAGCTGAGGCTGGTTGCAGAAGACTGTTCGCGAGTAGCCAGGACCTTGAAGTGGATGAGGCACCTCCTCAGTGGTAGTTGGGTTCAGGCAACCAAATGTGTAAAGATGGCTCCGACGGAGCCTCGACCTGATCCTCCCCCGTGCCATTCTACCCAGATTTCAGCTCAAAGGTAGTTTATAGCTGCACATCACCACCAAAAAGCAAAACCTAAATTTGCTTCTAGCCTCCGGGGACCAGTTAAACCTCCCCCCTTATCCCCAATTTTGTTTTTCTGAAACCTGACAAAATATATACACAAAACAAAGCCATCAACCACTGCACACAAACGTGATGATAATTAGATAAATATCAAGCAACCTAAAAGACAGCTACCAATTGACCAAAACAACCCAAAAAAAACCTAAATTGATGCGCGAAACGTAGAAACACGAAATCGAAACAAAAGAGCAAACATTAAAACCCCTCAAGCGTTCACACATCAGAAATTTAAAAAAAAAATCCGAAAGTTAAAAAAAAAAACAAAGCCGAAGAGAGATCTTGTGACGGTTCAGTGAGGTCTGAGAAATTGGCTGAACCAAAAATCGAGAAGCTAATGCAAACGCGCCAATCCCAAGAATTGACAACAAGTGAAAGGAAGGTTGCGAAACGAAGGTCTTACCAGGATCACTATTCATTTGAAATTTCCGCTTTGCGGAACAAAAAGAGGAGAGAAGAAAGAAACATTGAGCTAGAGAGAAAGATCAGATAGGAACAAAAACCTCGAAATTGAGAAGGAAATAATGAATTGACAAAAAAACAAAATAGACGAAGATTTCGAAGAAACTGCATTCCGCACAAAAAAACACGTTTGGAAAACGCACCATTGAATAGTAGCGTCTCCATAGAGCGGTAGACGGCAGAGGCTGAAACAGAACAGAACAGAACAGAACAAAACAATGACAGCAACAGATAGTTAGAAAGATAGATAGAAGCTGGTTATTGTGATTATGTGTGTTGAAGGTTCTCAGAAGAGTGATTGCATTGCTATTACTTTTCACCCATGAGAGAGAAACTGAGAAGAAGGTACCAATTTAATGAAAACTTTAGGATAAAATAAATACAATAAAGAGAACTACTACTACTATAGTACTACTATAAATTAAATTAAATAAATAATAAATATATTATATTATATTACCCTTTGAGAAGAAGAAACTGGAGAGTGAGAGAGAAAGAGCGTGTCACTGTGTCCCTTTCCTTCCTCACAAGTCCAAACAAATTTCTGGGCCAATCTATCTATTTTTTTTTCTTTTTCATAATTTCACACCTTCCACTTTCATAAATAAAAAATAAATTATATAATATATATATATATATATTATTTTTCTTATTTTCTGGAAGGATCAACACGGTTTCTTGCGTGGAACATGGGTTTCTTTGGTCGTGAAATGCCAAATGGCGTAATAATAGTAATAAACCTGTTTTTGAGTAATACGGGAGATTAAATTAAATAGTGAATTAAGGAAAATACGACGTGGAGCCCACTTTCCGACGTGGCAGGTCTTATATCGGATTCAGAGGTACCTAATAATGGGTTTGTCAGTAACAGGGTATAGGATTTTTGGGCTTCCATTTGTGGGCCCTACATGCCACGTGGATGAAAGTGGTTGGCTTTGAAAAAGTAGGTAGGGCTACTACACTAAACGTGAGCCTAAATTTATTTATTTTTATCTAATATAGGACAAACACACGTTAAAAGTGTCAACTTAAACTCTCTTAGGTCATAGCTACCATTTTCATATATGAATAACTTTTCATAATATATCAAATATATTAAAATATTTTATAATATATATTTGGATACTAAAGTTATCTTATAAATCGATTCTATCAGATTGAGTTATACTCAAATTTACTATGCTATTTTGAGTTTATCCTAATTATTGTTTGTGGTTTATTGGGTCATCTATTATGAGATCGTTATTTAACTAGTAATAATATATAGTCTCATGCACGAATTAGTAGAATCATGAAAGAGAGTTTGTTACAAATTTCATACCCACTATAGATTAAGACATTTCATAGTATAAATTGAAGTTTGCACTCACTTATATACTATGAAATGTGTTAATCTCTAATTAGATAAGATTTCGAACAAATTAATTTGATGTAAGTTATTTAAATTTAAATTATAGTAACGATAAAAATATTATAAAGTTGTATATATTAATTTGATTTTTTTTAAATGATTTGATATAATTCAATACTCTGTGTATTTTTCAAAATTAGTCTTGTAATATTGGGAAAAATACTTGAGGAAAGTAGATAAGAGTTGAATTTTATGGCTAAGATGTGCATACTTGCCCAACAAGGATTGTTTTATTAAACAAAATATTAAAAAATAGAAATAAATATTAAGAATATATATCCGGTTTAACTTTTTGAGTTTATCTTTTTCCTAAAAAGAAATAAAAATATGTGAAACGCTTTTTACAGAAAAAGAAAGTTTTTTCAAAAGCTTATAGACACCTTATTGACTAAGTCTTCTTTTTTAATCCTGTCCGAACCTAAAATGCTAATTTAAAAAAGAAACATATTAATTTTCATTATGAGTGTTTTATAGTCGTTTTTTATAAAAATAAATGTCACAAGTTTAAGTTTATGGTAAATTATATTTGTTTAATGTGAGGTCTTAATTTGGTTTAAAATTGTTTATTTTAAAAAAATAAAAAATACTAGACGGTTATTGAATAAATACAATGTAGTTAAATGAAATTTTAATATTTTTAATTTTTTAACATTTTATTCTTTGAATTTAACTTAAAGTTCAAATTAAAAAAACAACTTGTAGTTAAATTTTCGAATTGTTAACAGATGTCTATTTACTAAATAGTTTTTCATTTAATAAATACTTAATATATATATATATATATACACGCGTATTAACATTATTAAATTATATTCAAACAAATTACTCTCGTATTGTAAAGGAGACAATTTAAACGGAATAAAAATATTATTTATTATTTTAAGTTATAGAGTATATATATAATAAAATACATATTTATTATTTATTATAAATTATTATCTTTTTAATTAAAAAATGATTATTTTGACTTTTCTATTTGGGAAATTAATATAATATGTATTAGGTCAAGTCTATTTAATTATAATTTTTATTAAGTAAATTTTTCTCTTTTTTCCTCAAATTTCAGGACCTCTGTTTTTTTGTTGTATGGGTGTGATAATGTTGTTATACATGAAATTTTAATACAAAAATTTACGGTTCTTTAGTTATAATATATGTGATTGTTTAATTAATTTTTTTTATGAACAAATTAGGACATTCCTAACTTTTTTTCTCTTTAGAATAGTTTTTTTAAAAGAAAAAATTGTTTATGTGAATGGAATAAAAGAATAAATTATTTGCAAAACACGGTTTAACATAAATAAACTAATAATCAAATAGCTAACATTTAATGGTAAATTTAAGGTCATTAACATTTTTTTTATATATTGGGCCTCTCATGAAAATCAAACCCAATTAAACTTCATTGGATTATATAAACAGTGTTTTTCTTAACTTTAAAAAGAATATTTGGGGATAAATATGTCCAACCAAACCATTAAAAAAAAGTGTTTCTTTTACTAAGAAATAATAATGCTTTAATTTGAATTTTCCTTCCCTCTTTTTCCACATTTGAATTTCAAAGTATATCATTTTCAACCTTTTATAATATAAAAGCTCTCGTATTATAAACTTTACTAACAACAATCATATATAATCATAAAAAAAATATTATTAAAAGAATAAATAAAATATAAAAATATAGAAAAAGTAAAACAAAACTTGCTTTGGTTGGGGTTGTGAATGAAATCTGAAATCATATGAATTTTATCATTTTCAAAAGGGACGTGATTTATGTGTCAGAAGTGTTTGTAATAGTGCAAGTAAATGTTTGGTTTTAGATTTATATAAAATATCATGTTTCGTTTTTCTATTCTAATTGGTGTTTGAAACTTATTATACCAATGATATTCTCTATAAATAAATATCATTTTCAACCTTTTAAACATTTTATATTTAAAATGTTTGTTTTAATAAATCATAGGAAAAAAAAAACAACTCATAGACGAGAGAACGTGTACCACATTAATTATGGTCATGGGATTATATGGTTGAAGATTCATCTACTATATTTATTCATCAACCAATTTCATATGTGAAATAAATGTTCCAAGGAACACAAAGAATTCACAACTTCATCAGAATACCATGTGATCTTGCTTTAAACATTCCGACACCAACTTTGACCTTTATTAACAAAAAAAAAAACGAATCAGTCATGTATTCTCTGTATCTTTGTATTTCACCTTATTAGTATTCTACTAAAATCCTCTAAAACTGATTAAGTTTTTCATTTTAATGTTTTTAAAAAAGGTTTTACCACGTGTTTTTTATAACCAGTTTTTGTTTTATTTTTACATTCAAATTAATATACCAACCCTGCGTTGCAATAGAAAAATAAATTTAAATAAGTCATGGTATAACTTGTGTTGATTTGTATGTAGTAACTTAACATTAATACAGAAAATACAATCACAAGTATCACAAAAGTATACCTACCAGGAGCAAATAATTATTTACAGATAAGTATAAAAGGTTGAGATAAAATTTTGTTTACTTTTTCATTTTATATTTATATAAATATTTTATTTTATTATTTTAAAAATATATAATAAGAGACATTTTCGCACTTTATTGTTATCTTTCATATTTTCATCATTTCATTTTTCTTATTTAATTTTATTTTTTATAATTTTATTCTTTAAGAACCAAACATATATTTTTTAATAACTTCTGATTTTCTATCAACAACTTCACACTTTCCTCTTTGTCCAAATCTTCTCACTTATCTTTTTTAATTGTGTTTTTTTTTTAACTTTTCACTTACAATAATAACCTATCTCAAGCATTACTCATTTCTCTCAACATTCTCTCTGCTTTCCTTCTTAGTTTTTTTCTTTCTTTTTGTATCCTCATAAGAATGCAACTATAAACTTAACCATGTTTTGTTCTTTTGCATTCTAGATTTGTAACGATTTGGAGATGAATTTAAGTTTATTTACATTTTTTTTAATTTTGTTTTGTTATACGACTTTTTGGATACGAATGTGTAAAAATCATTAATTAATGGGTAAAGAAAACATACACTACCAGAAAAAATTATTAAATAAAAACTAATTTTAAAGAAAAAAAATAATTAGTTACTACAGTGACTAAATGAGAAACCATTTTAGAGACTAAACAAAATTTTGGTTTATAAATTAGTTTCTATTATGGTTAAATAGTTTCTAATTTGGTTTCTAATTAACTACCAAAGATTTTGCTACCAAATTTAGAATCTAAATAATTGGTAGTTAAAACCTTGATAGCTAATTAGATATCAATTTAGAAATTATTTAACAACAATAGAAACTAATTTAGAAATTAAATTTTATTTAGTTTCTAAAATGGTGCTTAATTTAGTCACTATAATAACTAATTATTGTTTTGTCTTCAAATTGATTTTTACTTAATGATTTTCTTTAGTAATAAAAAAGGAAGCATAAAGAAAGAAATAGAAAAAAAAATGTTTTATGAAATAATTTTTCGAATTAAAAAATATGGACACAAAGACCATTTTTGGCTTGTATTTTCGCTAATAATAATAATAATACTCTTTCCTTTTATTGGGGAAGAATGAATGAAAAGTAAACGAAAGAAAGAAGATGAGAGGGAGAACAGATATTTGTTTTGATTGAGAGATATTTGTTTTGATTGAGGGAGACAGTAGAAAAATAAGAAAAATGAGTGGAAGATTTGTACTTTATTTAATTAATGTGAAGGAATAAAAAAATTAAATTGATTGAAATAATAAATTACCAAAATACATTTAGTTAAAGTTTAATAAAAATAAGCATAAATTAGAATTGAAAGATGAATAATCATGGATTATTTATTTTAGAAAGTTAGAAATTATATGAAAAATATTTAAAAATTGAAATTTATTTTATTTAAATCATTAATTGCAAATCATTTTTTATATACTAATTTTAAAAAGGTAAAATAAAAAATTGCAAATAAAAAAATGACACATTATGTTTTAAATCCTAATTCATATTTTAATTCATACTTCAAAAATATTAAATCTAAAATTTCAAATTATAATGAATAACTTAAAAAGTACTTTTTATCTCGCAATTCATATATCATTGCAAATGAGAATAAAGTTAAAATGAAATATCATTGAGCATAATTTATTGTGAATTTTTACTCTTCCCACCTCCAAAAGTTGAAAACACCTTTTGGCTTTTGTAAGTCGATGAAGTTTTACTCATCTCCCATTATATTAACAACATAATTTTATTGATTTAATATATATATATATATACTTATCTTAATGATAAATAAATATTTAACTGAGCCAGCAAAATTAAAAAAAAAATTAAAGAATCCGCAGAGTTTATAAATTGGTTTTTTCTTTGCCAATTATTCCTTTCACACTTATTTATCATCGTTTTTCCTTAAAATGGATTAGGTTTTTTTTTTTCCAATTCAGGTCGTTTTCCTTTACACGCCATGAAAGTTTGTGCTTTTCCTTTATATTTTATATAAAGATTTTTTGATTGCTTGATAAACAGACTACATATCCAACTCATTTAATACGCAACAATTTTTTTATTAAAAACTAAATATATCAAATTTAACACTTAATATACTAAAGTGTAAACTTTATTTCTAACTGTGAAATTATATTTATGGATGATCTGATAGTAGAATGGTATGATGACTAATATGATTGAGTATTCTGAAATCTTTTTCATGATTCAACTAAAAATCTGGTTTTGGGTAACCTATAAAATATCTTATTCTACTTGTTTTTTCTTTTCTGTCTGGGTTCCGGATCATCTGATGTCTGTGTATTCAATTATAAATAAGTGATTTATTTAGGTTAGTCAGACTGTATTTATTCTAGGAGAAACTTAGTGGCAAGATTCTCGAAGGAAAAATTATTTGTTTTTATGCGATTTTGTAAATGGATTAGATCATATCTAAAGTAGTTCCTATTTATTTAATTTTATTGTTGATAAAAAAAAACAATGACTAACATAATAAGTATAACAAACTTCTAAATGACTGATATCATACTAAGAGATAGACTTTAAGTCTAACTTAATTGATTCTAAAAGATTTTTGTGTCTAAAATATTTTATACTTTCAAGAATAAAAAAGGGAAAATATTAAATTTAATTTTGGTCGTAAATTCAAATTGATGAATTGATGTTTAAATTTTCTAAAATATATAACTTATTAATTTTGTGAGTTTATAAATAGAAAGGTGCGTAATTGTTGGAATTGATCGTCAATTTTAGACAAAGTCAATTAAACGTTTAAAGGGGGCAAAGAAGAACAAGGTCAACAAGGGTTGTGCTTCATTATTCTTCTCTCACCTTCTCCTACGTCTATATTTTAAGATTAATGTTACGTGGTTTTATGTTTTTTTTCCATATCAGTTTAGTTAAAAAATAATATTGATATCGTGAAAGAACTATATTTTAGTTTTTAATTTTTATGTTTTTTATTTACTTACTTTTTTGGGAGAGAAACACTCTAATCTAATATGTTTTGCTTTTAAATGGTGTGGAGATACTTTTAATATTTGTATAATTTTATTGTAATTTTAGAGATAGTTAAAAGTAAAATATGAATATGAAATATGTAATTAAAATATAAGAATTTATTTACAAAAATATAAAATATTTAAGAAATGATTTAACACTTAATTTCTCGGTTGACAACCTATTTTTAAAAATAATATTATACTTTATGAACTCAGATAATTGTGATCGCACTTAAATTTAGGATGTTCCACTCATATGACTAAACACTCTTCGGTTTACTGAAAAAACATTTACTTTACTGCTAAATTGAAGATACTTAATTAACCAACATGTCAAATTAATAAGAAAACAACTATGATATTTATGATAATCAGACTCAACACCTCGAAGATCCAACTCTATTCTATAAATAAGTTGATCATATCTAGATCAAACTACACATTTAATAACATTTATTACCTATAAACACATAATATCAAACTCTGATTTAAATGTGAAATCCTTGTACACGTATCTCGTCACATGCTGATTACTTAGACCCATCAACATAAAGATCGAAAACATATAGATAAAGAAGATTACAAGATGAGATATTTCCCATTCATAAAAAAAATCATAATTTTTTTTATATTTATAAAAAAAGATAAAGAATAAAATAATAAATATAAGTTGAGTATGAAAATATGAGGTCCGAAAGATTTTTATTGTTATAAGAACACTAAGCTGAAAAGGTTTTGACTGTTATAAGAACATTGAGGTGGAACATCTTCATTTTAATTAGATTTGATTTGATTTTGTTAAGGATAATTGTCCAAAATAGTTGAAAGTGTGTTAATGGACGTAGAAGAAATGATGGCAATGGAGGGTGAAAATTGTTGTTCTGTTCCCAGAAGGATGCATTTACATTGTTGAATTGAATCATTCACCCATCACCATTACTGCATACACATTAAACCCTAAATCAATAAACCTGCTACATCTACTGTGTGTTCATGTCATAACATATTTTAGGGTTTTTTAATTTCCCTTTGGGGAGAAGAAGGAGTAGAGAGAAACAGGGAATGATTTCACTCTCACTTTCCTAAGTTTGTTTAAATCAATGTCAAAATAATAACCATTGGGCCAACTTATAGAAGCAAATGGGTTATAGTACTGGAATTTTTTTGCACCTTCTTAATTCTAATTACACCCTCCTGTCAGTTTCCTACCTCTAACATACATTTAAAAACTATTTCCAAAACATCTTCTTCATCTTTAATTAAAAAAAAAAGCTGTTCTTCAATATTCAAGAGTTTTTATGTTAATATTTAAGAATTACTGCAGTTTATCTGATTTAAGTAAATCAATACAAACTTACTATCAGTACTTTTTTTTTTTTTATGAATAATGTCTAACAAAAACAACTTTAGTTTATGAAGTATGTTTTAAGTCCTTATACAATTTAGTTTTAATCATTCATTGTTCATGAATAATATATATAAAAACATATCATGTTACCAGCCACTTTTGAATAATACGTGACCCAACATATTTATATTTATGTTATCACTAAATAATAATAATTGAATTATTTTAAATCTCTTACAATTTAAATCGAATTTATTTTTAAATCTCTTACCGTTTATAAGAACCAAAATCAACATTTTGTGATTTAATGAACCAAAATAACATTGCTTGATTTAATGATTTTTTTTAATGTAATAACATGGATTCGAGGAAAGTAAAAGTGTATGTTAGCAAATAGCTTTTCCAAAAAGTGCTCATCAACTTTCCTTTTCATGGAATAACTATAGGGATGAATGAGTATAATTGCATGTAAGAACAATGAAAATTCTAATAGATGTAGAGAACGTTGTTCTTAGTATATTTCACATCATTTATGAATGTTTGAGTAAATGAATGTATTCTAAACAATGGTTTCGGAGATCTATAATACTCAGTGTGGTCAAGAATAAATGTCCTCTTAACTGGTATGTTAATGTCTTCTCTTCTGGTGTATTCATTGTTATATACTGAAAGTTCTCGTATGTTTTTTTTTTATTGAATCTTATAACTTATTACTTATTCTAGATTTTTTAATTTATGCAGATATAATATTAATATCCGTAGACGATCATGTTCATATGTAAAATATGTAAAATCGATTCCATTCATGTAAATAAAATCGGTTCAATCCATGATGCTATTTACATATCGGTTCGATTGACGCTACTAGTTTGACCGAGGTTGTGGTCTGAAATATATGATTGCAACAAAGGTGAGTTTTGACCCATGCCATTGTTTGTTGTTTCTCAAATGTCTCCTTTTCAAAACCAAATTGGTGTTTTTAATTTCAGGAGACTAAGAACAGGGCCCTTGTGTCTTCTTTGAGAAGCAGAACTTGGAAACAGAAGGATCAGAGATAGCTCATACATGGAGCACTGCACTGCACTGCAGACAACACCATGTGACAGTGATTAAATTATCTCTGCAACATGTCTAATTGTCCTTTATGTAACTATTATTTAACTTGGTAATTCTTCCTTCAATGTAACAACTTTTAGCATTGATCTTCAAGGCTAAAACTAAACTTGTATTTACTCTTAAGTATATTGCAACTTCAAATCACAATATTCCCACTTGAACTCTTCAAATTACAATATCCCCATTTGAACTCTTCAAAAAACTTTGTTTATTTTATTAATTTTTTTAAAGAAATAAACCCTGTCAAAGGATTCATTGTTAACATATTTTGAAAGTATTTTTTAAACATATCTGTGATCCTATCAATCTGACATGATCTACACGTCCAAAGAAGGCCAATTCAAGCATACCATGAAGAATATTTATTATTCTCTGAGCAATTGGATCTAATAATAATGCTCATACTTTTTGTGTCCTTAGTTGCTAAACAAAGTGTTAGCACCAAAACAAAAAAGATTAAGATATTTCGATTCAAATCGGATAAGCACTAATTAAAAAATTTGGTTGCATCTTTCCTATCATTACAGTGATTGTTGGCTACACGACATCAACCTCTGTCTAAATGCCTTGCACCTTATTCACTATACTCATTTTTTTTTTGTTTTTTTTTATAATATTCTCATCTCATTTTCAAAGGGTTGGATAAAACATTTTTTACTTTTTTTTTTTTGACCTAGTATAAAAAAATAAAAAGTAAAAAAAATAAAATTTGTTTCAATCGTTATAGAATCACCATATCTGAGGTATTATTCATTTTAAAGTTTCTTTACAGTTTTATCCTTAAAAAACGCATTGATAGATTGAAGAAAGAAAGATTATATAAATTACCATTGATCTTGACTCCTAAAAGAATTACATTAATTATATCAGAACAAGTCTTCAATCACCATCTAAGACAACAAGTATCTAAGACAACGAGTAATAAATTTCAAAAAGACAAAGAGTATCTAAGACGACGAGTGATATATTTAGGGTTTAGGGTTTACATTATTTTTCACTTTTATCTTTCCCTTGTTGTATTTGTTTGATGAGAGAAATAGTTGAAAATGGAAAATTTGAAGGTGTTGATTGGTTGAGACCTTAGTTTATCCACACAAGTTTGCATTATTAAAGTAGAAGATTGACGTCATGAAATTGATTTTTTGTGAATGTAATTATTCAAGTTTGAATTTATCGACGGAAGCAAGATTAGAAGATGGGAAAAAACAAAAGAAAAGAAAAAAAAGAGAGACATTAATAAATAACTAATAATAATCTATAATTGAAATTGAAAATCTAGAGTTAAAGAATGGCCAATTCCATAGGGAAAGGAATGAAGGAAGCTGTTTCATTACTCTCTTCTCTTATTTTAAAGGGCGTTAGAAGCGCTCTTATATTATTCATCATTTATCAATCACTTTTCTTTCTTCATTTTCAGCGCTTTATTGTTCCACCTTTTTCTCCTCCTCTTTTCCTCCTTCTTCATCTTCTTCTTCCTCGTTAGGGTTTTTCTTTTTCAATCTTCTTTTTCTCTGCGACCGAATCCGTTAGCAACGACGTCGTTGCAAGATGATGCCCCCGGGACTTGTCTCCAATCTGCAAGAAGTGCTTCACAGCCGCAAAGGCGATTCCAATTCGAACTCCAATGCGGAGCAGGAGCAGACCACCGAGACCTTGGAGCCTGTTGAATTCGACGAGTCCAAGCCTATTGTGTTGGTCACCAACACCGATGGCGTCGATTCGCCTGGCCTCACGCACCTCGTCCAAGCTCTCGTTCAGCAAGGCCTCTACAATGTCCACGTCTGCGTTCCTCAATCGTAAGTCTGTAACGTCAATTGAATGCAGTTTTCCACCACATTTTCTTGTCCTCTCTTTGTAATTTGTTAGTTCATCGAACTGTTGCGTAGGGACAAATCGGCTTCGGCGCATTCCGTAACCCTCCGAGAAACCGTTGAAGCCGCTTCTTCCAAAATCAGTGGCGCCACCGCCTTTGAGATTTCTGGTATTATCTATTTGCGGCTTCCTGGCTTGTAATAACAACAATAATAATAATAATAATGATAAATAATAATAATAATAATAATAATAATAAGAAGAAGAAGAAGAAGAAGAAGAAGAAGAAGAAGAAGAAGAAGAAGAAGAAGAATAAGAAGAAGAATATCGATGCGGATATTAATTACAGAATTTAATTGTTTGTATAATTCAGGAACTCCCGTGGATTGTGTTTCGTTGGCGTTATCTGGAGCCTTGTTTTCGTGGTCAAAGCCTATGCTGGTTAGTGTTTGTATCGTGTCACTGGAGATTATCAGTTATGCGTGTGATTGATTGTTATCGTAATGAGGACTGAGGATTTGTTGATGACGATGTGGTTTGAATTTTCAGGTTGTCAGTGGGATTAACCGGGGATCAAACTGTGGCCATCACATGTAAGTTGTGCATTTTATGGTTAGAGATGAACATGTAGATCTAGGTTTGTACACGATCTAGGAACTTTAAAGTCTTTTTTTGTATGGACTCGTGTTTATCTCGTGCTTTAAAAATTCCCAGGTTCTACTCAGGGGTTGTTGCTGGAGCTAGGGAGGCGTTGTTGTGTGGTGTACCGGCGTTATCGATATCGTTAAATTGGTAATTTCATGATTCTTTACATTTGGTGCTTTTGTGCTGGGCATTATGAATTGATATCGTGTCTGGTTGTAGGAAGAAGGATGAAAGCCAAGAAAACGACTTCAAGGATGCTGTATCAGTCTGTTTACCATTAGTAAATGCGGCTATTAAGGATGTTGAGCAGGGAACTTTTCCCAAAAGCTGTTTTTTGAATATAGAAATTCCAACATCTCCTCTGAGTAACAAGGTAAGCAAATTTTATGATACAGTGCTCAATTTTTTAAAATGTTTTGCTCCTTTATGCAAATGCGAGCTCTTGGGCTATATGTTGTGCAAAGTTTAGTGAGCATATGATAATATTGTTGGCTGATTAGATTCTAATGATTTGAAGTGTTACATAGTTATATCTTTCTTTTTGTTTACATGGATGCAATGTAATAATTCTTTTGATAGGGCTTCAAATTGACCAAGCAAAGTATGTGGAGATCCACTCTGAACTGGCTAGCGGTTTCCACCAGCCGCTACCCACCCGGTCATTTCATGGCCAATCAAGGTGGCCTTGGTCTTCAGTTTGCACAGCTTGGTCGAGATGCTTCTGCAGCTGTAGGTGTCCTACATACTTATTATATCATGCCTTTGTGTTCTCGGTAGTCCGAAGTGATTTTAATGCTTCTATTCTAATAATGATGGTTCTCCAATCTTGCTCATTTATCAACCTCAGGGTGCAGCTCGTCGAATGGCTACACAAAAAAAGAATTTGGAGGTTGTTGAATCAACTGGAGCTGCAGGAAAATCTGATCCCAACAGGGTGAAGAAGTACTTCAGACTAGAGGTAAATAGGAGGAAAAAACAACTCTTTTGTTACATTTTTTTCTATCACCCTGCAAAAATCCTGTTTATATTTTAGCTAATACGTTTGTGTCATGATTATGATTTTGAAGATAGCAGTATGTAGAGGAGATTATCATAAAAAATGTTTTTGTGTCGCGTGTAATCTTAATAGGTCTATTTTAATCACGGGTTCATTCACTACATATTTCTTGTGACATCCCCTCGAGTTTGGTGACGTGATTCGGGTTTCTAATCCCTTGCACTTGTTTATATTTATAAATATATGTATTCCAATTAAATGTTTCTGAATTGTTCGTAGAAGAGAACTTAGCTATACTTCTTGTATCTTCAGTTTTTGGACAATAAGCAGGAAGAAGAGGACGAAGATCTTGATTACAGAGCACTTGAAAATGGATATGTAAGTTGGAGCAATAAAATTATTGCCTTTTCAATTAACATTAGTTTCTTTTATTTAGTGTACTTATTTTTCTTATGGGTGCATGCCACTATGCTGGTATCTTCGGGGGCCACCGATTTCCCCCCGTCCTAACTGATTATTGCACCTGATCTGCATGAACAGGTTGCAGTGACTCCGCTGTCTCTTTCTCCTCATATTGAATCTGATATTCAAGTGGCAGCTTCTGATTGGGTTTCTACTGTGCTTCCTGATGGACAATAACTTTAGTATGATTGTGTACATTTGAGATTTATGACGATTCTTTTTTTTTCTTAATCAAAGCAAAGATGAAGCAGAAGCGGTAGTCACACACCAATTCAATAGTGGATTTCCACCTGTACTATTTTTTTTTTTACATTTTTTTTGTTCCCTTCTTCATTGTTTCAGTTTCTTTGGTCACTAAGTTATTTCTGATTTGAAGCAAATGCTTCTTGTAATTTCTTGGGCATATTTTAAAAAAATGCCCTTTCGTCTGTTTGTAATATCCATTGCGAGCAAAAACACTGAAGCAGCTGTAATTTTCCGTTTTTTTTTTGTTTGAAGAATAGTTAAACTTTGGATTGAAGATAGTTAAAAGGTCCACTGATGAAAAAACACTTACAAGTTAGTTTGCACTATTGCATTTGGGTGCTATTGTGAAGAATATACGTTGAATTGAAAAAAATAATCGCGTTCAAATGACATTTGTGTTTGTTTTTGAAAAAAGAATATAGCTTCCTTGTTATGAACAATATTTATTTATGGCGTTAATTTTGGTATGCTATTACTATAATAGAAGTTATTGTAGGAAGGTAGTAATAAGTGAAACGTGAAAGCACAGTGAGGTTTGGTGGCAGGCTGGATTCGCCAAGGCATTGTAGCACCGACAGAGGCGTGATGGAAATTAGTGACAGCATGGAACGATTCAAGGTAATTTGAACTTACAGACTCAAAAAATTACTTATACAAACTGATTAAAAAATAAATAAAAAACGTTGAAAAAACTACACTTTTTATTTGTTTGGATCAGATTTCAGTTGGTATTTGCAAAATCAAACCCATCCAAAGCGAATTGAAATCCTCCAATAAACATTTTAGTTAATTGTGTTTTATATGTTTTAATATTGTTTAGAGTTTCACTGATATATTAATTATGACTTTTTCCATGTGTTCAACCAGCTTAAAATTATATATATACTTTGTATGACTGTGTTAAAAAGTGCTTTTAGGTTTTTTTTACCATAGTGGATTTATTTTTTACTAGATCGCTTTTAAAAAATGCAAACAATTAAAACTAACGAACAAACTAACCACCACCCAACCTCCCACACCATTACTAAGAAGATTTGAATATATGATGTGATGTTAGATACAATATTTAAATCCATCTCACCTCACCGCTATCACTCAATTATTACATCCTAATTTTATTACTTTACAAATCATTAAATTTAACTGAATGTTAGTTCAAAATGTTATTTTATTATAATTTAAATATTCTTTTATTCTTCTGGATTTCGTATATGATTTACAGTGAACTTCCTTTTTTCTTCTTTTAATAAAAAATATTTTTTATTTTGGTTTATTTAGTTTATTTATATTTGTGTAGTAGGAATGATACAATTTTTTTTTCTCTCTTTTGATTTCAATAGAATTTTACATTGATTTTCAAATTTTTTTCTTATAGCGGTCTATTATCAAAAAATTATCTTTTGTTTTAGTTTTTAGTGTTTATTGACATCTTTTAAGCGGGGAATTATTCATTAAGGAAGTGTGTAAGGGATTAAGTATGAGGACACATATTTTTTTTAAAGAAAAAAATATTCAATGTGATAGAATCAATATCATTTTTTTTTTTAATTAGAGTTTCTACTTGCTATTTTCTTTAGTTTACCTTATTAAAGGTGAAATAAAAAAAAATGAAAATTAAAAGGTATAATTTCCTTTTGGAATTCTTTCTTTTAGTTTCACCAACAAGTAGGAAATATAAAAGAAATGATAACCTTTTAAGGAAACATCATTCTTTTGTATCATATTGATTATTTTTTTCGTCAAACAAAATAATTTAAAAGATACGTATGTCAGTTCTATTCAGCCCCTTAATAAATAATTTTATTTTAAAAACGTCGATAAATAACATGGACAACAACATGAGAGACTAAAATGAAAAAAAAAGTATTGAGGATAAAAAAACAAAATATAAAATTTATTGGGAGAAAAATATTAAATAAAAATATAGAATATCAGTTTTACTTAATAATGACTGACGAATTGCTTAACGATCAGGTCATCCTTAACGAATATAAAAAACGATAAACAGATAACAAAAGTAAATGTTTTATTGAGAATCAAAATAAGAAAATGAATTATCGAAAATAATGTGCAAAGTCTACCAATTGTTTTAAAAAATATTTAATCTTCTTATAAAATAAGAAAAATTTCAGCCCAACCCAACCTATGAAGTAGTGTATCAGTAGTTTGATAATATGGGCTTTAGGCCTACTCCATGCATGCTAAGGACTGATGTATACATGAGTTTGATTTTAGGCAATTGCTTCCTGCACCCGATCAATTGTGACTGGCACCCGATACACTTTTAAAAATCCTAAAATGTCCTTGTCTTCTTCATTTACGGATAAAAATATCCGGAACTGATCGTTGCTTACGGATAAAAATATCCGGAAGTCGCAGTTGTGCCTACGGATAAAAATATCCAGAAGCCAGCCACAGTTTTGCCTACGGATAAAAATATCCGGATCCAACTATATTCCGGATAAAAATATCCGTAAGTCAAAACAAACTTACGGATAAAAATATCCGGACCCCAAACTCCCTTACGGATAAAAATATCTGCACCTCTCAAAAGTCACTTGCGGATAAA
>Ga0123342_1000910_pt1 | contig 49136 bp, 23 predicted proteins | sample Turbeawhitnodule_FD_89960 | JGI IMG/M metagenome (GOLD analysis project Ga0123342, IMG submission 89960) | Root nodule microbial communities of legume samples collected from Mexico - Turtle bean Mexico white nodule | ecosystem: Host-associated > Plants > Roots > Nodule | place: Mexico: Nepantla...
GATTTTTTTTTTTTTATATCTTGTATATTTATCTTATTTTGTTTTTTCTTTATTTTATATCTTATATGTTTTTAGTTATTATTTTTTTCTGCCATTGTTTATTTATTTTTGTTTTTATTTTCTATACTTATTTATTTTTGCATTTTTTTCTTCTCATTTTTAAGCATTAAGTGTAGCATTTGCATTAGTTATTTTTTTTAGGATTTTGCATTTAAGGTAGACACTTCAATATTATTTATGTGTCCACTATTAATTAATACTAATTGACTTTGGTTTTTTATAATTATGTCCTGTATTTTTTACTTGAAATTAACATGATTACATCATCATAATAATAAAAATAAATACTAATTTATGTTTATAGATTCAACTTTTATGTTGTTGTAGGGTTTAATTTCTTATTTTCTTCATTCTTAACAAAATAATTTTAAACTAAACATTTTTAATTTATTATTTTTTTATTTTTATTTTGTAAAAACTCATTTCTTTATTTATTAATTATATTTCTAACTATCTTAAACATTAAAAATACTTATTTTTTAATGTATTCAAAATTAAAATTATCAAAAAAAAAAATTATTATTATTATTTTTTTTTTTTAAAATGGTGCTAGATAGGGAAATAAAAAATAAAAGGGTGTTAGATAGGGAAATAAAAACAAAAGGGTGCTAGATAGAAAAATAAAAGCAAAAGGGTGTTAGTTAGGAAAATAAAATTGTAAATGGTGCTAGATAGCAAAATGTCTATTGATGTACAACCTCCTTAAGCTTCTTAATTTATTGGATTTCAACTTTTTTTTTAATAAATTATTTCAATTATTTGATGAGATAAATTATTTAAATATTTGAACAATTTTTAATAATTCAACAATGTGAATATTGATTATCTTTTTTACTCAATCTTAGTTTATGTTTGTTTTTGTCGATTTTTGTTAAAACTTTTTTATCTAACCTTCAAAGTTTTTCATTCATTGACAGTCAAGGTTTTTTTAATTTATTTATGTCTAGCACGATTATATTAGCCTAACATTTATCAGAATTATTTTTATGACTCAGAGATTTTTTGTGTGACTTCTCTGTTAGTTGAAACTGAAATTGACAAAAAAAAACACCTAGTTAATGTTTTCTCTAGTCAATATTAAAAAAAGTCAAAACAAACCATTAATTAAATAAAAGTAATATAGTGTTGTTGATAATTCTCCTCATTAGGAGTTTCATTTTCATAAAGTTACAAGCAAATATCTTAAACTTTAATTCTTATTTTCTTAAATTTATGTACTGACCTAGGTAATAAATTATATATATCATATAAATAATCATAATTATTATTATTGTCATTTTTAAAATTATTTGTAAGTTCTTTTTCATTAATGAAGGACAATGTTTAATAATTGAAGGCAAAAATAGTTTGTGGTATGGTTAAGTGAGAGGTGTGGTGAGAGAAGCAGAGCGCCAACCGTTTCAGATAAGCACATCTCCACCAAACCAAATGGCACGTGTCATTCACCTCATTTTCCATTTTTTATATTACAAAATGGTAACCAATTCACACAACACACGCACTCTGTTGTGAAGCCACAGGATTGGTAAGAAACTTGAATTTAGTTGAAGAAGGAGATGGCTGCAACTTCTTCCTTGTGTTCATCCACCCTCCAATCCCAAATCAATGGCCTCTACCTTCACAAGGCCTCTCTCTTTCATCCTCGTTCCCTCACTTTCTCCAGGTATTCCTATTCTTACATCCACTTCCCTTCATACTTCCTACTTTCTTCATTTGGGAACCATACGTCTTATTCCTAAAGGAGACACCCAGAGGATGAATTTCTCATGAATTTCACTCCTGTGTTTTTGGATTCACAATCAAATCAAATCCACTCTCTGGGATCCCTTTATGTCATTGTGGGTGTTTGTGGAGATAACTGGACAATAGTGTCTGTTCAAATTTAAAGAAAACAACGACCTTTGGGTAGCTTGCACTCAGATAATTTAAAAGTTAAATGATTCACTTCATGCCATCATCACGCATTGTCTCCTGGTTTGAATTCATGTCATTTTCATCTGGGAGGATTGTTTGTGACAACTTATTATGCTGTTTTTGAACCTGGATGGTTCTGTTTATTTCTACCCCTTGCTATCAGATTTGATATTTTTTTCGTGAGGTTTGGGAATCTCGTCCATAGGCTTAAAATTGGTAGCTTCAGAGCTTCATTTTATGACCCAGCATTTCCATGTATTTATTTGTGACCTTTGTGTTCATGTGGAGTTCTAAAACAACTTTCTTGTGATCGATACATATTTATGCAGATTGCAGTGCATGTATACTTTGTTAGATATGGTTTGGGCTTTGAAAGAATTATAGCCTTCTTTAATGTCCCTTTTTAACTTTCTACTTTGTGAATTCAGGAGGAAAATTTCAACCATTGTGAAGGCTTCATCCCGTGTTGACAAGTTTTCAAAAAGCGATATCATTGTTTCTCCATCCATTCTTTCTGCTAACTTTTCAAAATTGGGAGAGCAGGTTTTGTAACATACTTTTCATTCTGTTATCAGTATTTCAGTTTTTAATGTTTTGTTTTGCCACTACTCAAACATGGAAAGGTCTTCGGTCCAAAGTGTTTACAATGTACTATATTTCATACTCATTTTATCAAATTTTCTAATTGCTAGTGAACCCGTCCTTTTGTTTTCTAGGAACTAATCATGAATGTTGGAGTTCGTGTGTTATCTTGTCTAGGTGAAAGCAGTAGAGTTGGCTGGTTGTGATTGGATTCATGTTGATGTAATGGATGGTCGCTTTGTTCCAAATATTACAATTGGACCTCTTGTGGTTGATGCATTGCGCCCTGTGACAGATCTTCCTTTGGATGTGCACCTGGTATTCATCTAATAATCTATATACGCATACAAATTTAAGCTGATACTGAATCTAGGTACTTTTCTTACTTTTTTTGAAATACTTTAGATGATTGTGGAGCCTGAACAAAGGGTGCCAGATTTTATCAAGGCAGGAGCTGATATTGTCAGTGTTCATTGTGAACAATCTTCCACCATCCATTTGCACCGTACAGTTAATGAAGTAAGATTTCCTCCTGAACTGTCTAATTTTTTACCGACGTTGTTCCAACTGAAAGTTGATACCAAGGGAACCAACTTTAATCAATTGTAAATAAAATAAAAATTATTAAAGGAGCTGAACATATGCAATTTGAGATTTTTGTTGTCAAGGAGACAGTACTAGTCACATGATGCTAGGACAAATGTATGAGATTTAAGTAACAGTAAAGGAATGTCTTGGTTAATTATATTATTAAGGATATCTATAGACTATTCTTCACGATGTGGATAGAGGAGCATTAACAAGGCAGTCTGAGGACTGGATAAAGAAATAACCATAGCAGTTTTCCGTTCTATTTAAGACATCAATTTGCCTGACCAAATTGTTATATTGAAATTGGTGTACTTTTTCGTGAAGCATTTGAGCATGGGAGTGTTTATAACCATTTGAAGAAGCAGAAAGCCAAATGTTATATCAAGGAAATTCTTAAACCAGGATTGACCTTAGAATGAATTTAGCATTTTTAAAACTTCTTCAAAAAAGGTGAAATTCTTTTTTGCTGTTACATGTTCTTTCAATATTTTCTTGAGACCTGTGATGCTAATTGGTTGGTTTGCTTGGGTTCGCATGTCTCTTTTATCCTTTTCTTGGTTGGTTTGGGTTCATAATCACCTATTATTTAGGTTATGAAAAAATGCAGTAGAAGGCATTGGTCTCTTTATCTAATTGCCCAGTGCTATATGAAGTTGCGCTTCTTATTCTGAATGTGGAATGGTTGCCTCTTCAGGTCAAGTGTCTAAATAAATAAATAGAATTTGGAAGCCTTATACCATCTCAGAAGTTTTCCTTTGTCTGAATCTATGTTTGCACCATGGTGTGAAATATAAGGCCTTACTTTTGAGTATATCCATTTCAGAGTTGGTTTCTTTCTTTCAGAACCACAAATTGTTATATGCAATAGTGTTAAAAGCCGTCTAGGGAACTGAACAGTTGAAATTATTCCTTGGAAACATGGGAATTTCCCCACTCTTGCTTTAATTTTTCTGCTAATATACCTGACTTCATTCTCCTGATTTAGGTAAAAAATCTGGGAGCTAAAGCTGGAGTTGTCTTAAACCCTGGAACTCCCTTAAGCGCAATTGAATACATCCTTGATGGTGAGCCATTTTTACTCTTTCTTTTCATTATACAATGATAGCATTAGTCGTCCTATTTAATATTTGTGACTTCCCAGTATTCTTAATGTGGCTTTCTAAGCTTTAACCATGGACCAATACCAGCCTACTCTCCATTGAGTTTAGAATAGAAAGGTTAGCAAATCTGTTAGTTAACTGGGAGTTCTGTTTCTTCACTGCATTATTTTTTTTAGTAGAAGGGTGCAATTTTAGCTTTGTGAAACTGTTCCTGTGTTTCGACAATACTTGTATTGTAACAGAAAGTTTTAATTTATAAACAGAAGACAATGATTTAGTCAGCAGGTTTAATAGCAGTGTAGTCCTATGCTTAAGGTTTTGCAGTTTACTCTCAAATCTAAATTCAAACATACTATGCTAGTTTTTGGGTGAATCGGACTTGACTTCTCTGTTGTTATTTAGATCATGTCTTTGTTTTCTTTATTTTTTTTTCATTTTTGGGTCCACTGAATAATATTTTATGAAAGTCAATTAATTTGAAAGATCAAGAACTTTAGATTTTTTGCTCAATCATTAAGTAGTTAAACTTTCATTCTGCTAGTAATAGTGTAGTTCTATTTAATGTTCTGCACATTTTTGTAATTAGTTTCTTGTTTTAAAGCTTTAGTTCAAATAAATTAACAAATTAGAGGAGTAAAATTTATTTTTCTTAATCTTTATTCTCACGAGAAATGCATGGGCATTTTTTTACCTCACTAAGGGGGTAAAAGAGAGTGAAACAACTTCTTTCACAACATATTGCGATCTATTGAATTACATTTATACAAAATGTTTTAGTAGTTAAAAATTAAAAGCTCTTAATCTTGTTATTGTGTTGGCAGTGGTTGATTTGGTCTTAATTATGTCTGTAAACCCTGGCTTTGGTGGCCAGAGTTTTATTGAGAGTCAAGTAAAGAAAATTTCTGATTTGAGAAGATTGTGCGCAGAGAAGGTATGGTGTTGTATTTGTATTACTGTGTATTATTTTTTGTTTTCCCCCTACTGTTATGTCATACATAATCTCTATCTGTGTTCTCTCTCTTTCTCTTCAGGGAGTAAATCCATGGATTGAAGTAGATGGTGGAGTTGGACCAGCAAATGCTTACAAGGTGCCATAATCATATTGTCTTCCGTCCGTTTATAATTTAGAATGATCTTGTAACAAGTCTTCTTGGTGAACATAATCAGATTGTGCTCAATGAACTAACTCATCATAAAATATTGGGAAACATATGATGTGACATGTGTATCTAATCAATCTGTTCACGCAGTTCAAGTTTATATTTATACTTCTTTTGGTGAATGTACTTCAACTTTATTTATACCTTTGTATTTTGGCTAAGTGCTCTATTTTTTTGGACGGAACAAAGAATTGAAAAGAAATAATGAGGAGGAAGTTCATTCTTTTTTGTTCATTGGATTAGAATGCTTTCAACAAGGCATAGTAATAAGATTGTTCCATATGAGTTGTAAGATCCAATTTTTAGTATAATCTTGTTTGGCAGGTGATTGAGGCTGGAGCCAATGCACTGGTTGCTGGTTCTGCTGTGTTTGGAGCTAAAGATTATGCTGAAGGTACCCAAAATAATATTTTATGTGAGTTGATACTGCAATGAGTGTAAATTCATTGTGATTTTGATGATTTTCCTGGCTTCAACTCCCTTGTAGCTATAAGAGGAATCAAAACCAGCAAAAGACCTGAAGCAGTTGCTGTGTGAATGTGTGCAATATTCTACGCTCCAATGTAAGCTGCATTTTCGCAACATAGAGGTCTCTCCTTTAAAGTTTGACATATCAATTTTCTGATGGGATGGTTGAATACAAACAAAATTGACTGCCAATATGAGAAATAAAAATAATGGCAGACATTGCTTACGACCACGAGCCAATTTCCATGTGAAAAATATTGTATAATAATGTTATACTTCTGACTCAATTATCACATGTATCTGACTGATAATTATGCAATACTGCTTCAAATGCTCAGCTGGAAACACAAAATGATCTCATTTTAACTGTCATTCTCACTCCTGGTTTTGCTCTGTTTGAACCTGGCAGACATTATTCATGGATTGGCGGCCTATAGGGCACTATTATGTTGCCTGGCTTGCTGTCACCACTGGCAATTGCTTTTCTCTGGAATTAACTATAAGAAATCAGTCAAGTAAGGCGGCTGCTGTGTTGCATAGTTTGTGTATAATCTTATAGGGACAAAATTCTAGTTAAAGCCCTATAGTCTATATCACAGCCTGTAACCTGTCAGTTCAGTTCTATTCCCCATATTGTAAAGCAGTTGTGCTTTCTTTGAATACAAGTATTGAGAAAACCAGCAAAATAAATGTTTCTTTTGTCAGTTGCTCTTCTAGATCCTGATAGAGGAAAGGACCCCTTGAAAAAGGAATAATGACCAAATAACTTCAAATTCTTATTAGAGAGCGTGTATGCAAATTTTCATACATTTGATCTTACCGCTATGCTGCCAAATTCTTAAGCTAACAATTGACTATCCATTGGCCTACACGCAAAGTTAATCTTATGTTATATCTATTACATATACTACTGCTAAAACTGGTGTCCCGTGCTAAAATATATACAAAACCTACTTGTTGGAAACAATGTACAGATAGGTGCCTACAATTCTTGACCAATAGCCATGTTGCTTTAAGAGAATGGTGGTTTAGCTGGCCTGATGGTGACTTTGAAAAAACTACTTAAAGAATAATACCAAGGAAGTGGCACGACAAATTCACACGCCAGCAAAATCAATATCATTAGTTAAATTATTCATGGGCTGAAATTTCTGCTATGGCGCGTTAGTCTTGGATTCTCGTATTTGAAAATAATACCGAACACTGTACAATGAATTAATGTAATTAGAAAAATGTAACGTGTTTACGAAAGAAACAAGAGAATCATTCATTCACATATACCATTTTCTCATTTTTTTTCTCCCAAAAATTTGTTATTGGGCATTGGCTTTCATACCAAATAGTCTTATTAATAATTACAACAGAGAATACTACAAAATGCCAAAGTCCACTGTAAAAAACTTAATGCAATTTATATAAACAAATAATACAACTTATACATTTTCCCGTCAAGATAATCTCAGAATACCCAAGGAACAAGTTACACATTCTGTCTGCACACAGGACAGGAATCATTCTTTACAAGCCATTTGTCCACACATATCAAGTGAAATGTATGGTGACAACGAGGTAAGCTTCTTGCAATTTCGCCTACTTCAATATCCTGTAAATTTCACTTCTAGATATTGAGACCATTACATGAACAGTTTCATAAAAAAATCAAATATGGAATCAATTTAATACCTACTTACTGGTGGTTTAATATTTAGTATTTTCAGAGCCTCCTTATCAATATTCTTTGTTCTTTTAAATTGTTTTCACACAGGTAACAAAAAATAATAATAATCACCTGCAAACATATTGTACAACAAGTATTTTCTGCCTTCATATCCTTTGAGATCATATGGTGCGGTAACCTCTTCAGTGAATCTCCTGACAATCCTCTGGGTGCCACTAAGCCATGAACATCATGAATCTCATCATAGCCTGCATTAGCAATGCCAACCTGCTCAAACTAAAACGAATGATCAAACGTCAAAAACTGGTCATTATCCAACAGACTGCGAGATAAGATAGTCTAACTACGGAATTTATAATGGACTTCTTAACGACAAAAAGTACTAAACAATCAACTCAGCAAAGATTTACAAATGTTCATATTAGTTATATGTAAATAAGCTTTGATAAAAATCTTTGTTTATAATAAAATCAAAGTGGTGTACACATGGGTTAACAAAAATCATCAAGAGCGTAAAGAGATTTACAATCGTTAACATACAAAAGCAGTGGAAAGCATGCATAAAATGAAAGTTGTGTCGTTAAAAAACATTAAAAGTTAAATAAAATCATGTGCATATATAGCTCCAATGACAATGATAGTACTATATTTCGGTGGGTTACGTATCATTTAGTTATAGTCTTACAGATGCACCTGTGATCAATTGGTGTGTGGCAAATAATCTCTCTACTACTATATAAAGTGGATATAATTATTATGCAAACAACTTTTACAATACAGTTATTTCATTTTTTTTTCTCAAATTTTCTCCTCTGTACAGTAATTTTACACCAACTGGGCATAGTTGGCAAAGTTCACAGTGAACCGACACACCTCAAGTTCTCAAGTGCAACCTTAAACAGCAATGCATTAAAACTGCCTCTGAGTTCATAGCTATCAGAATCTTTGAATTCACGATTCAAAACTTGTTCATGTGTCTACAGATTTTGAATACCGGGCATTATAGGATTTGCACTCTGTATTGAGAGAGAAGTTCTTGACGTCCAACTATGGACTGAAAATCCAACAAGGTCACGAGTTATAACTTTTGATTGCAAATTTGGGATGAAGATACTAGATGTTCCACCATCCAGAGACAATTGTTGATTCAGGAATTCCTTGTCCTACCTAGAGTTTTCCCCCATCCAACTTGGCTTAAATTTTCAGATAAATAAAATACAAAATCCTTCAAAGGGTTTTAGATTAACCATGGTACTATATCCTGATTTGATTAATGTACCCTTTATGGATGATTTCCTTTACGAAAACAAGCTCTCAGCCGTCAAATCTTAGTTTTTGCTTTACTACGTCCTATATATGTTTAGCAAAATATCAAATATAAGCAGATCACTGTACTCTGATTTCCATTCTAAATGTTTAGAGACATTTTTTACAAAGTGAATAGTTTGATTGTCCTTCTTTTTTAACTTCAATAGTCAGATTTCAATTGTTAAACAGCTTACATGAATTTGGCAGAAGCTGATCAAACTGACAGAAACCAATTTTAGTTGAATTCGAAGAAAAAGAGGTTCATCTCTAATTCAAGAATAGTGAATATGGTCATTATACTAGCCAAGACGAGGAGGAAAAAAAACTGTCATTTTGCCTGCTTCCATATGGCAAAGGAAAAATATCTAAAACAAGTGGCATTACTCACTAGCCTTACAAGATTAAGTTTATCACAAATTGGCCATACCCAAGGGCACTCAGTATTGCCAATTCAAACATTGGGTGATGCACCAAAGACTATTATATCAATACACGGACATATACAACTATTGCTTTCAAAAGGTAAATGTGGTGCGAGAGGTAAAGGAAAATTACCTGCAAATTGTAGGCAGTTAAAATGGCAGGTGTAAGGGATTCCTCAACAAGCCTCCCCCGAACAAGTTCCTCTATGAAATCTGCCTGGATTTAAATGTTAAAACATTGGCTTTAAACTACGAATTAAGACTGCCAAGCATGAGGGCTAAATCGCTCTAAAAATGTTACTTAATGAACAGACTACCACCAGCAAGTACAAGGCATAACTTATAAAGGGTAACCATTTTGCGCCTCATAATTTTGAAAGTTACAAATCATTTTACTCAGAGACCAAGGAAAATCAACAATAAAATGACTACCAACCATAGATGATGCTCCCCGTGAGCCAGTTTGTTCCATACACCAGTATGCACGGGAAGCTTCCAACACCTCCACTGAGAGAATAGACCCGGCAATGGCACCCAATGAAACTCCCCGGAGAAGACCACTCCTTGTAGCCTTAGCTGCTAAAGCTCCAGCTATAGCTCCTGTCATTGCACCAGCTGCAACCATAAAACACAACATGAGACCAATGTAATCAAACATCACAGCTAACAACACTAAAATAGTGATTACTGGCCAGGAAAACATTCTCCACTCTGAATAGTATCCACCCTTATAAACAATAACACCTTCACCAACAGCTTCAAACCAACAATAATTTCATTATCACCAATTCAGATCATAAGAAGGGAAAAAAAACTTAAATACACATACTTACGCGCTTTCAGTAATTTGTTTATAACCATATTAGAGTTTCACCTGACAAAAACTATATTGACCTTTGATGTAAGCAGCTATCATATTCATTATTGAATAAAACCCAATTTCAATAGGAAAACATAACTAATAACACCCAAGTAACCCCATCCAAGTTTTGCCACATAAAAAATGCAACATAAATTTGATTTATAATAATCTTCTATTTCTATTTTCTACTTTACAAGAAGCCTAGAGAATTACCCACCTTAACAGTCAAGAGCAAATATAAAAAAAGACTCCAACTTTAGGGCGACGAGAATCATTTTAATGACGCCCCACTAATCAAAACAAAGCATTCACATATCCCAGAAGGAAATAAAACGAAAAGGCATAAATTACCAATGGCAAAACACACGGTGAGGGCCCCAGAAATGGTGCACACTATGAATTTGGAGAGAGAGCGAAATCCCCAAGGTCCCTGGATTATTTCAGTTTCCATAGAGCCCAACCCAACCCAAACTGGGAATCAGATTATTTGTCAGAGAGTTGCAAAGTGCAAGGCCATGGCTTTTGTTCTTGTTGTTGGTGTATTGGTGATAAGATGATGTGATGATGGTGATGATGGGATTTGAAAGGATTGGAAACAAACAATGAATTGAAAGGTGAGGTAAGGTAACGTCAATTGAAAGAAAGAAAGTGATGAAGATGATGGAATTGGATGGGGTTGATAAGGTAAAGAAAAAATAGTATTACTAAGAAAAGAAATAATAATAGTAGTAGTACTTTGTTGTATGATTGGTATTATTATTATTATAGTTAATAGAATATAGAATTATGGAGAAGGTAGAAGGTCATGAGATTTGCATGGGAGAGAGAAAGAGTGGTTGGTGCCAACCAAAGATTGTATTTAATTGGTAATTAATGCTACAATTAATGATAATCCTCTCATCTTCTCCTATCACATAACCCTTTGCTCATGTCATCCATGGCTTCTTCATCTTCCACCCAATTTCCTATCTCATAATATTTTTCATTACGTTTTATCCTTTCTACTTCTATTTTTTTATTTAATATTTAATTCATTTATAAATCTTTTAAATTAACAAAATTATTTATTATTATGTTTCTTATCCTCTTCCAAAAAGGTAACCAAAACAGTGTATACTGTATCATTCTCTGAACCAACTGCCAAAATTTGTACCCACAGGAGTATTTCTGTAACTAACTTTCTTAAACAATTATTCCCCTTTCCGTTTTGTTTGAACTTTATTAAAAATTAATATTTTTATTTTAATTATTTATAAATAAAATTATTATTTTAATATAAATGTTCAAAAAATTTAAAAAGACTTACTTGCATATTAAAAAAAGTTATGAATTGAAGAAAGTTAATTTGTACATGTAACTTTCTTTAATTTTAAACTATGAAAATTCACATCAAAGTAAAAGTTTTACTTTTGGATAACTTTTATAGACAGTAATTATTTTGTTAAAACATTTCCTCTTTATATTTGGAATAATAAAAAAGTGGATATAAATATAAAAAAAAAATCATATCTGTTGGATATGAAATAAGGATGAGATGAATTTTTACTATGAGATGAAATCCTGGTTATTAAAATAGATAAAAAAAAAGTATTTGAAAAGTTAACTTTAGAAAATCCTATACAGAAGTAAATAAATTCATATTTTATTTTATAAATGTAAAAGGGTACGAATTTAAATTTTCATTTTCTCCACCATACGAATATTATAAAACAAAGATGTATTTTTGACATCTTAAAATGTATCCAACCCTTATTTTAATAATAAAAGAACATAATAAAAATATATTTATAATTAAATATTATTAAAATAATAAGAGTAAGAGTTGTAATGTTAAAGTAAAAAAAAAAGGGTTCTCACAGTTTTGGACATGTGGTGATTGGACCATTGTCTCTACAGTATATGTCTAATTTTTTTAGTCATATCATGGTTATGACGGAATAGTATATTTTTAATTGGATTCTAAATGAGTCTAGTCGTCTCACTCTTAAATTAGCTAGGACTTTTTTTTCGAAACCAAGGGTTTCCTGTGGTTGGGGTAAATTTATTTGGTTTTCATATATTTCGCCTTCCAAAACTTTTGTTCTTTGGAAAGTTTTTCATGGGCGGCTTCCTACAGATCAACATATTCAAAATAAAGGTCTGCATATTTGTTCTATGTGTACGCTTTGCGAAAAGCACGATGAATCTATTCAACATTTTTTTTTAATGTGTTAATGCTTTGCGTATTTGGAGTTGGGTTCAACACATTTTTCCTACTTATGATTTCTCTAATAAGGATGATCTTCTTTCTTTTATTAAGAGTGTTGGTAGTTTGTTGGTTAAATTGATTAAGCTAGCTGTGATCACTTTTTCTATTTGGATGATATGGCGTATGAGGAATTATGCTCGTTTTCAGGATAAGATTGAGGTTTCTAGGGCTATTTTGGTTATTAAAGATTTAACTTGTCTGGTGGGTAATTCGTCTAAAGCTTCAATGAAGAATGATATGTTCGATTTCAATGTGCTCAAGGTTTTTGGTATTAACACTCGTACTGGTAAAGTTCTACGTCCTCTTCCTGTTAGATGGGAGTTTCCTTCACCAGGCTGGGTTAAAATTAACACTGATGGGGCTGCTAGGGGTTATCCAGGTTTTGCCGCTTGTGAAAGTATTTTCCGTGGGAGTACGGAGGAGTTTATTGGAGCTTTTTCTGCGTTTCTTGACGTTCATACTGTTTTGGTTGCTGAATTTTATGGAGTTATATATGCTTTGGAGGAAGCTCAAAAGTTGGGTCTTACTAATGTTTGGCTGGAATGTGATTCTGCCTTGGTTTGTGTTAGGACAAATGTTGTTCCTTGGATGCTCCGTAATCGATTGAATACTTGTCTTAATTACGGTAGAAAAATCAGGTTTAGGGTTACTCATATTTTTCGTGAAGGGAATGTATGTGCTGATAAGTTGGCTAATTTAAGATTTATTCATAGAGAATCCTCTCATTGGTATAATAGACTTCCATCTAGTTTGTAATAGACTATACCTAATTCTAAATTAGGTATAGTCTACCTATGTATCGTTTTTATTAAACATATGAGTTTTGGTCTAGTCCCCCCATATTTTTTTTTAATAATATTTTTTTATGTGATGACAAATGATTGTTGTTACTTGAGGTGTCAGCCTAACTGAGATGTCAAGTAGCATAGTGATGCCAAACATGAAATTTTTTTATAAAAGAAAAAAAAAATTAAAAAAGAAGGGTTCTTATGTATTATCTTTTATATATATATATATATATATATATATATATATATATATATATAAAAATATATACAAAATTTTTTTTATATTATTTTTTATATATATATATATATATATATATATATATATATATATATATAAAAGTACATCCAAAGTGTTTTTAATAATAATGAGTTTAATTTGATGGAGATGCAAATATTCATTTAACAAATATTAATGTTGATGCTAAGGGGTAGGTACCTCTAACCACATTTTCAATTCAGATTTTGCATCAAATAACGTATTGTTTGATGTGTTAGCATTTATCTATACTATAAAAGCACTAACTAATGTCTTGATGCATTGTAGGTTAAAATAACAAAAAGTATGGGTATTATTTAAAATTAATTTATAATTTAAAAATGATAATTATTCAGAAGTAATAAATATTTTAAAAAAAGTATTTTCAAATATAAAAAAGTAAACTTTCTTAATTTATTTTTATAAAAAAATTAATTGTATATATAATTATATATTTATGAATGATTCACAGTTCTCAACTAACTCTCATTATATTAATTTTTAATATTATATTAAAAAGTAAGTTAAACTTAATTTTATAAAAACAAACCATTTTTAAAATGAGTTTGACATTCATTTATATTCTATTAAATATATTTATTTTTTAGTTGGTATTTAATATCTGGTACTAAACTCCTGTGTCATTTTCTATTAAATATTATTTTTTAATTGATATTAAAATTTGGTACTAAACTCCTGTGTCATTTCTATTGACTGCTTCTATGATAAATATCATATTTTTTTATGATTTCAAATATATTGACTCTATTTAGTTTCATCTTTCTTTTAAAATAAAACTGTGAAGATTTGCATGAAGTTACAGGAGATTTTTTTTCTAAAAGGGTCACACAGAAGGAGATACGTAGATCAATAAATTATGGTTATATTTGGAATTCTAAATCTTAAAATAAATGCAATTTGTACAATGAAGGGATGTGTTGGATATTTTTTGGCTAAACATGTTCTTTATTTGCATTTGAGTACAGTGGGTGAAGATGGTGACATTTGTAAATTTTGTTGACTTTTAAGTTTATATTTATTAAACAAAGTGAGAATGGGTCATAACAACATATAACTCTACAAAAAAATTAAGGAATTGGCTTGTCAACATCATGTAAGGAATTAAGTAATGCATTTTTATTTTTTTTCAAACATCTTTCATTTTATATGCTTATCCTTTTTATTTTTTGTTATTTTCTCTTTAATTTTCTACAACACCTTCTCGTCTTTTTATAATCAATACATGGTCAACCACATGTTAACATAAATTGAATAAAATTTAGTTTTGAGAAATTTTTTTATTCTCTTAAATATTTTTATTTTTTTTCCTGTTAATATTTAAATTTATAGATTTAGATATGCATGTGAGATATAAGCAATACATATAACTAATGTATTTTGTTTGAAGTGTTCGTGTTCCTCTGAATAAGAAGAAGGAGATGAAAGACGTGACGTGGTTTAGAATGCGTTGATTATTTCTGGAGGTTCCATGTTGATCAAAGGCATGGTTCCTGCAAACGGCAAAAGAGTTGTTCAAGAGCACTTGTTGTTCCTATTACAGAACTGCAACAGCGTAAACGCCCTCATTCAAATTCACACTCAAGTACTTCTCAACGGTCTCTCTCACAAGAACATTCTCATTGCCAAGCTTCTCTCCTTCTACATTGCCTCTGGCCATCTCCGACATGCCCACCACCTTTTTTCCAAAATGGACAACCCAACAACCACCGTTTGGAACCACGTCATCAGAGGCTACGCTCGCAGCCACATGCCTTGGAAATCGATCCAATGCTACAGCCACATGCTGTCTGCTGAGGTTCTGCCTGATGTGGTCACGTACTCGTCTCTCCTGAGTGCATGTGCGCGAGGTGGGTTGGAAAAAGAAGGGGAACAGCTGCATGCCATGGTTTTAGTAAAAGGGTATTGCTCCAATGTCTTTGTGGACACAAATTTGATCAATTTCTATGCGAGGCATGATGGCGTTCAGCGGGCGCGCCATGTGTTTGATGATATGGCGGAGAGAAGTGTTGTTAGCTGGAATTCTATACTTGTTGGGTATGTCAGGTGTGGCGATTTTGATGGGGCTATAAGGGTTTTTGACGCGATGCCATGTAGGAATGTTGTGTCTTGGACCACCATGGTTGCTGGGTGTGCTCAGAATGGGAAGTGCAGACAGGCTTTGTTGTTGTTTGGTGAGATGAGGAGGGCACGTGTGGAATTGGACCAGGTGGCATTGGTGGCGGCTTTGTCTGCGTGTGCTGAATTAGGGGATCTGAAGTTGGGAAGATGGATCCGTTGGTATGTTCAACAGTGGTTTGTTGCCAGGAACCAGCAACCCTCAGTGCGCTTGAGCAATGCTCTCATACACATGTATGCTAGTTGTGGAATCATTCATGAAGCTTATCGAGTGTTTGTCAATATGCCTTGGAAAAGCACTGTGTCTTGGACTAGCATGATCATGGCTTTTGCGAAGCAGGGACTGGGGAAGGAAGCCCTTGATCTGTTTAAAACTATGCTTAGTGATGGTGTGGGAGTAAATGGAGTAAGTCCTGACGATATAACCTTTATCGGAGTTCTTTGTGCTTGTAGCCATGCAGGGTTTGTGGACGAAGGACGCCAAATTTTTGCATCCATGAAGCATACTTGGGGAATCAACCCGAGGATTGAACACTATGGATGCATGGTTGATCTCTTGAGCCGTGCTGGATTCTTAGATGAAGCACGTGGACTAATTGAAACTATGCCCTTAAAGCCTAATGATGCCCTTTGGGGTGCCCTTCTTGGTGGTTGTCTTATTCACAAGAATTCAGATCTAGCATCACAAGTGGAAAACAAGTTAGTACCCGAGCTCAGCGTTGGTCAAGCTGCAGGCTATCTTGTGCTTTTGTCAAACATATATGCTTTTGGTCAAAGGTGGCAGGATGTCATTACAGTGAGGCAGAAAATGATTGAGATGGGTGTGAAAAAGCCTCCAGGCAGAAGTTGGATCCAAATTAATGGAGTTGTCCATAATTTTGTCGCGGGCGACATGACTCATAAGCATTCACATTTTATCTATGAAATCCTGTATGATGTCACTAAGCAAGCCAATCTGGAAGGCTATGGATCAAAGATAAATGTTTTCTTGGACATTGAAGTGTAGGACGTGTAAGAAGAACATAATTTTTTAGCATCTTTTCAGAAGGCCGGTGCTTATTTTCTTGTTTATGGAGTAGCTGGTGATAACTGCTAGTGCCACCAGTGCTAGCTACCCATGGTGATACTATGTCATCACTCTGATTAAGCAAACAATCTGAGGAGGAATGCTTTTCACTTTGCTACAAGTTTCCTTCTCTCGTGCTGTGTCTTTGAAAATGATGCTGAATTCTTGCTGGGATGACAGAAACATTGACCTGTTCTCAAGACAGGACAAAAGTAAGCGGATCAAATTTCTTATTAGAATACCTTGTAACAAGGAAACCGAAACAGGTAATGCAATTAGTTCACTATTAATGTATGTATATGATTCATCCTTTTCGTTTTCTGGTTTCTATATTTAAAATTTCAAAATCCTTCTTCTCTTGTACTGGCTGTTACGGACTCTTTTCAAGGTATATCCAAGGTACACCCCTTACGGACCCTTATCCAAGGTACACCCCTTATCCAAGGTAACTTGGAACATATATCTTGCTCTGTATCTGATATATTAGTGTATGCTCGCTACATGCAGTATAAATACACGTACTGCAGTCTGCATAACCCTTGTATATAATAGTTTTCTCTCAAATAACATTCAGTTCTTTCTTTCCTTTCATCTCTTTTCTTCTTCCTTCAACCACTCTCACAACGTACCCTAAATTTCAAGAAAAACTTGTCAGGCAAGACCCTTTTTTCTTCAATAGGGTTGATTTTGTTGAGTTATTTCCTACGTTTTGAAGATCGGACTGGATCAACAGGTTCAATAAAAGAAAACTGATTTTACGCTAGGTCCATTTGAACTAGAGAAGTGACTTATACAATAGAATTGGTCTAAGAACTAGTTGAAAATTGAAAAAAAAAAAACAGTACCCTGCAAGTCAATGGAAAATGTTTAAAACAATGCCATTAAAATAATTTTTTAATATTTCTTTCAGGTTTTTCTTTAAAACAATGTCATTCAAATGTTTAAAAGGAAGTTGACAAATTAAGAACCCATTGCAATTAATAAATTAAATGTACTGTAAATATATTCTTCGTGTGTTTCTTAAATTTAACATGTTTTAGTAGTCTATTTCTATATAATAGTAGTTTAAGATTCTTTTCATTATAATTATTAAAAAATATTTATTTATTTTATTTTCAATATAATTTTAAATAAGTTATTTTTTTTTATATTTCTTTCAGGTTTTTCTTTTCGGTTTCATCAATTTTTAATGCATAATAAAATTATTTTATCTTCAAAATTTAAAAATTACATATAAAAATCAAGAAACAACAATTATAAAGGAATATAGGGGAGTACCATAAATTCTTATCTTTAGTGTAGTGAATTTATGTTAAAAAGATAATTCTAGTAACCTTCCAAATGAGACATAATTCACCACTAATTATATATTACATGCCTTCCTTTTTTTTTAATTTTTTAAGAAACAATGAAGAGAAAAAATTTAATTGATTTTAATTAAATATTCATAATTATTTTATTTATAATAAATACATCTATGTAAATTAATTAAAAATTAAATAAAAAATGAGAGTTCAAACAAAAAATTTAGTGTTATCTTAAACTTTAAAAATGATAATGAAACAGAAACAAAAAATCTTTAAAAAGTGCAAAACTGTAAAGGAAACTAAGAGATATTAATACATGGTAGTGTATAGTTACTTGAAAATCAATCAAACACAATAATTGGCAGATATATTGGCAATATATGTGATGAGGAGAAGGAGAAGCTTTTCAATGATAAAAATAACAGTGGTTGATGTTTTACATGGTTAGTTTAACACAACGTGAAATGATTCCATACATAAAATTATTGGAAGAAGCAAAGCATAACTAATGAGTAACTCTTAACGAGATCAAAAACACATTCAGTAAACTATTCATTGCTTGGTGTTTTGGTTAAAGTGCTGGGAAAGATATTCCAAGTCTGCACCGCCATTCAACCTCATTGGTGCGTTGGTAATAACCTCAACTCATTCATGGGCCTATGCCAGCCCAACCACCACCCCTTCACTATAAAACCTCGTTTTAATTTCAATCAAACAAACAAATTCTGAGTTATCGTTACAAATTACAACACAACACTGTTCAGTTGAATTCTCTGTGAATGGGTTCTCCCGTTGAAGACCGATCAGAGATAGTGTTCTTCGATGTGGAGACCAGCGTTCCCACTCGAACAGGCCAGGGTTTTGCCATTCTCGAATTCGGAGCCATTTTGGTTTGCCCCAAGACGCTCACGGAGCTCAACAACTATTCCACTCTCGTCCGACCCGCCAATCTCTCCGTCATCTCCCCCTTGTCCGAGCGTTGCAATGGCATCACCGCCAACGCCGTCTCCACCGCGCCGACTTTCGCCGACATTGCTCACCTCGTCTACGACCTTCTTCACGGTATGTTTTGTTTTGTTCGCCTCTCTGCTTAAATTGTTTCTTTTTTAGAATAAAAAAAACGTGTATGGTTACGTTTTGATGTTTTGTGCGTGGTGAATTTGAGTAGGGAGGATTTGGGCGGGTCATAATATCATAAGGTTCGACTGTGTTCGGATTAGAGATGCTTTTGCTGAGATTAATCAGCCGCCACCTGAACCTAAGGGGACTATTGACTCTCTAGTTTTGTTGACTCAAAAGTTTGGAAGAAGAGCTGGTGACATGAAGGTATTATATAGTTTATAAATCATAATAATGTTAAGATGTTACATGTCACTGTTCCTTGCATGCATTTCTTTCTTTTCGCTCTACCATTTAAATTTTCTCCTTTCAGCTGGTTATTTAAGTTTTATGACATGCTTTTATGTAACTAATGTTTACGCAGATGGCTACTCTTGCTACTTATTTTGGACTTGGACGCCAGACACATAGGTAACATGCTAATGAAATGTTGTCATATGCCACCTTCTCAATGTATTGACTTTATCTTTTCTGATATCTGCTGTTTCTGGAGCGCAGGAGCTTAGATGATGTTCGGATGAATCTTGAGGTCCTCAAATACTGTGCAACTGTTCTATTCTTGGTAATTTTCAATTCAAAGTCTTTTTTTGTTTAGCAACATAGCTCAGTTGTTGATATAACAACAACTTTTGTTATAGTTAAGGTTTTTCAAAATCGTACCTAAGAAGGAAGAACCAAATTATTTCTTAACTTTACATCAGTTCAGTTCATCAGCTCTTTGATTGATGTCATCAAGTATACTAGTGGTTACTTGAGTTTCTTGACGTAAAGCATGTTGTTAGAATTTAATAGCATTTTTTCTCATTTTGGTCTTGTAATATGACATCTCTTTTGTAGTAGGAGATAGATGCTAATAGAAATTGGCTAGCATGGTTTTGCACACTTTAATCATGTTATTTTTTCCCCTTAGTTTACCAGTGCTGATTCTTTGCCTTGGTTTTTTCTTATCTAATTCTTTAAATACCTGGATGCATTTTCTGGCTTTTAACATAGGTTCAATCACTCTACAGTCACATTCATATTTCATGCTGTGTCTGTTTGGGGACGGGGGTATTGAATCTATCGTTAATCTACAATTTACATAGGCAAGATTACCCTAACACGTGCCCTACATGTGGAGGGAATCAGGTTTTACTGCGTAGCTTCACTAGATTATTTAAGCCATTTCCATTCTAAGAGTTATTATATGAGGTTTTAATTTACTTTTTACAGGTCTTACCATGCTATATCACTCTTACGACCTCCTTGCAACTTTTACTCTAATGCAATAAGACCCACACTTCAATTAATTTTTTATTTGATTGTAGGCAAAAATAAACATTTGTTAAGACATAAAAATGTTTTTTTATTCTTATAACCCAAGGTTTTATTTAAAACACAACATTTTAAATTTTATACTATGTCAACAAACTCCAATAAGAAGTTCTTATTAGACACAACACAAGTCTTAAATATATAACCTGAGTATAACTCTTGCAAGGGATATATCCTTATAAAATGTTCAATTGAGGAACCCTAATACTTGCACTGCCCTCTTCTGAATCAAGAAGGCATTTTATAAGGAATGTCTTTTTTTATTTTGTTCGAGATCCCACATCGATTAGAGATGAGGAAATTTCAGAGTATACAAGTGTTGCAAACCTCACCTTACAATCGGTTTTACAAGTTTGACTTAAGTTTAAAGTCAACTTCTTAATATGGTATCAGAATCATTTAGAACCTATCATAGCGAGTTTATTGAACTTATCAGGTCACCTGCTATCAGACCATCCATAATATACAGTCTCACGCATGAGTTAATATATTCTATATAATCTTTATGTATATATGAATTTTGAAGCTTTTGTGCCTGATATTGTGATGTATTTTGCAGCATTAGTTGAGAACTTGTCTTAAAAATAATGATAATCTCTGTCCTTATAGGAGTCAAGTCTCCCGGACATATTCACTGCAAACAGTTGGGTTTCACCAAATGCTACAACAAGAAGCCGCAGTAATGGGAAATCTCCATCACAGGGGGGCTTATTAAATATTAATAAGGGTTCTGTATTACAATCTCCTGCTGTTGAATCCAAAGACAAAAATCATCCTATAATTTCTTTTGCAATGAGCAGCCTAACAAGGGATGCCCAGAATATTGCAGATCCTAATATAGTTCAATCGGATCCTTTTAATTTGAGTGCTCTGGAGGAAGAAATAAATAGAGAACCCATTAAGTCAGATGTTTCCATGGTTGAAAAACCCATGCAAGAGTCATCTGATTTGGCTTCCTCGTCTTCTATGTTTCAGCCTTGCAGCAGCTCTATTCTTGTTTTAGAACCTGATGGAGTATGTGTCCCTTCTATTGATGCATCTCTTGTTCCATCTTTTCATGGCAGTCAAAGGATAGAATTACTGCATGAAGGTTTCCCATTTCATCTTCATTGTACTGATTTGAAAGTGCGGTTTGGAATAAACACAAGGTTTTCTGATAATGCTGGCCGGCCACGATTGAGTTTTGTGGTTGATTCATCACCAATTCTATGTAATGTTCTTGATGCATGTGACCGCGTTGCTCAGAAGTTAACAGTGGATTCTGGTAGCATCTCTGATTGGAGGCCTGCTGTCATCAGGAAAGAAGGTTTCTTCAACTATCCTACTGTCAGATTGCAGTAAGTTCTTGACCTGTTATTTGATTTTATCGAAATAAATTACTGCCTCACATAACATGTATAATAGTGGATAACACTACTCTCACAACCGGGCATTCAGTTTAACCTGATCACCGTGTCAGATGGGGTTTGAAGCATCCTAGAAAGCTTTCTTCAATATTGTGTTCATTTTCCTGGTTTTATTAAATCATTAGATTATGCTTTTATTGTTTTGGTGCTCTGAGAGTGAACCTTGGCGCAACTGTAAGGCTACAGCGTTGTGACCTAGCGCCTGGGGTCATGGGTACCTTGGAAACAGCTTCCATGTTTGCCAGGGTAAAGCTTGCGTACATCTGCTTTCCCTGGATCCCACTTGGTGGGAACCTTATATAACGGGGAGCCTTTTTATCGATAATGGGATAACATTAAGTTGTTAAAATCATGAAGTAGGGATAACTTCTAGAATACCATCAACTGTGGACAGAGAAATTAATCCAAAGTTTTTGCTTTGATGCTCCTAATTGGCAAACAATTAGGATTTCTCTCAATTAGAATTTCTCTGATTTCTGTAACATTTATTTTACAGCATACCTACAGCAGTAGTCGCAGACGTTGCCATTTATGCCACAGAAATATATCAGAAAGAATCTTCTGGAGCAGTGCAAAGACTTCTCTTCAGTAGATTTGATGCTGAAGAACTTGGTTCCTTGTTCATGCCTGGGACATTTGTTGATGCCTTCTTTTCCTTAGATCCGTATGACTATCAGCAGAATGCAGGGATTAAATTAGTTGCCAAAAAATTGATCATTCATTGCAAATAGAAGTAAGTTTAAACTTAAGTATAGGTTAATGATTACACACCAAGGTTGATAGATTAAATATTGGTTATGCTGTAAAGTTAGTTCCATTTCTTGTTTGTAGTTCCACTGATGTTCACACCTTTGAATTTTCTGGTTACTTCAATTCCATCTAAAATTACAGGATGAATATGGCATATTGATTCAAAAAAAATGAACTCTTTGTAAAGTGAATGACTATTAATAATTTCTTTCCAGAGGTACTTTTTCCAAACAGCAATGATTAATATTATGTCAATTTTTTAAAAATATTTCCCCCCTTTTTTGGGTGAATTAGTGAAGAAGCATACTAAATGGTTCATAGGTTAGGCCTTAGATTTATAATTAAAATTGAGTAATTATTACATAAGTAAAACATAAATTTAAAATTACGTCTTTAAATTATTAATCTTGTGGTTCACTTGTGGGTTAATTCAAGTTTATACCCGAAAGATAAGATTGTTGGATTTAATTGATATAATAAATTTAAAAAATATGTAAAACGATATATTTATAAAATATCAAATTATTCTTATTATTATAAATTATTTTTTATTAAATAATAAGTTATAATATTGTTATTATTATTATATATACTGTGGGAACATTATCTATCCACATTTTTTTAGTTTTTATTTTTATTATATATATATATTATATATAAATATTTATGTATTTGTATATACTATGTTATTGAATTTTGAAAAAGAGAAAGATAAAATAAGAAAAAAATTAAAAAAACTGTACTATATTAAAAAATTAACGTAGTTTTAAAGGAGAATCAATTTTTTCAATCAGTTAATGACTATAAATAAAATAAAATTAACGTATCAATCTCTCCACTCTCCGTGAGAACAAATAAAATAAATTTTAAAATTAAAAAACTGTTTTATTAATTTTTAAAATTATAAAATATAAGAATAATTAAAATAAATTAATAAATCAAAATATTAAACAGGAATAAAGTAGAAAAACAATTTAATAAATTTTTAAATATTTATTATTAGTATTATTATTTTTATTAGTGTTTTCTTTATTTTATATTGTTATTATTAATTCTTATTTTTAAATTATTTTTTATTGTATTGTTTAAATTATATTTTATTATTATTTTTAATATTTTATTCACAATAGATATTGAAAAAAATATAGAAAGTAAGTAAAAATAATTAAAGAAACTAATAACTTGAACTAAACTGATTTATATAAAAATTGAACTGAACTAGAAAAATTGTGTCCAGAATAAACTGTTACAAAAATTGTTCAATTAAGTTGAACTTGACTATTTTTTTAGTTTAACTAACTAAACTTTACATTTTTTAATTGAACTGTTTTTTTTTTCATCAGAAATTAAAATAAGTTAACTGTATGAACATTCTCATTACACACTAATAAAGCAAGTATGGTTGTGGCTCATTTAACAAGAACACCATTGGTGGGTTTGAGTTAATTTGGTTGCTGATGCAAGCATTTGTTGGAGTGAGTGAATCTGAAAACTGGTCATGTATCAAAAAAGAGAAGAAAAATAGAGGTATGGAGATTTGGGATATTTTGGTGAGATTGTGGCGGCATAAAAATATGGGAGATTTGGGAGTGACGTGGCTTTCTCTCTATCTCAAACTAACTATCCAAACCCACTCCCACTCATATCTATTTATTTTCTTTTCGCTTTTTCACCTCTCTTCTCTCCTTCCTTTCCACGTCACCCCTACCCTTTTTGCTATTTTACATCCCTTTCTCTCCCCCTTCTCCACGCGCACGTTAGCTCCCACCACCATCTTTTTTTTTCTTCCTCGGATTGAAAATACCATTCCCCAGCTCAAAATACTCTCGTGGTTCATCTTGTCTCACTACTTGGCCAGAAAAAAATTAAGCGTTTTTTGGTCTGAATTGCTAACGTGCGCCGCCTCTCCTAGACTTTTGGATTTTGCTGGTGCTGCAACGATCACCAGATGGGAACAAATGGGTTTTGAATATCATGTGTCTTGATTGGGATTGTGATTGCAATATTTGATTTTGAGTAGAGGTTTAGTATTGGGTTGCTGTTTTTTCTAGTACAGGGAAGAGGGGTTACGATGGATGCTGAAACTGAGACCGAGGAACTTATTAATTTGAACAATAAAGCAAGTAACTGTGGTGGGAATAATAGTAAGAGTGGCGATGGCTTTATTGACAGAAGCAAAGTGAGGATTTTGTTATGTGACAACGATTCCAAGAGTTCTGAAGAGGTTTTTACTCTTCTTCTGGGGTGTTCTTATCAGGGTATGAATTAAACCCCCCTTTACTTTCTTCTTTTGAGTTAATTATTGTTCTGATTAAGGGTGACATATAGTAACAGTTGGAATTATGTCTCGGTTTGCTAGTGTTTTTCGAAAAAAGTTGAATTGAAAATTTCATTTCTAGAATGGTTAGTGATGTCAGAAATATGAAAAGGGTGATTTTGAATTGTTATATTATATGTATTATGGAGTTACTTGCTTTCATTTTGAAAATCAATCTGTGTAATTAGTCCAAATATCTGCGTTCGCTGGTCGATCCAAATTATTTTGCTTTTCAACGTTTGTGGACCTTATCCATTTTTGTTCAAGGTGTACATGAAAGATGATTCCTAGAGGAATATTTAACCTCCCTTAATTAAGCATGTTCAAGAGAGTTTGCTGCGACTTTTGAAAATATGACTAGTGTGGATATTTTATGTTTAACAGTAACTTCAGTAAGATCAGCTAGGCAACTAATTGATGCACTGAATGCGGAGAGGCAATATATAGACATGATACTAGTTGAAGTTGACCTTCCGGTAAAGAAAGGAATGAAGTTGTTGAAGTACATAACAAGGGATAAAGAATTATGCCGAATCCCTGTTATAAGTAAGCCTTAAGGAAATTTGTATCACTCTTTATGTTAGGCAAATTATATCCTGTTTCTCATCAATGTTTTTTTCTTTTGGGTGGGGGGTTAAGTGATGTCTGCACAAGATGAGATATCCGTTGTTGTAAAGTGTTTGAGGCTTGGAGCAGCAGATTACCTAGTGAAGCCTTTACGCACAAATGAACTATTAAATTTGTGGACACACATGTGGAGAAGGAGACGCATGGTATGTATTTCCCAACTTATTTATAGAGTTTATTCATATTATTATTGGTTTTCCACCTGTCCTTAAACATCTCTATTCCATGCTGATATGAAATAAGTACTGATGGCTGTCTTTCTTGTGTACTTAAAGAATCTCTATTCCGTGCTGTCGACTTTCATTGTAATAACCTTTAATTGGGGTCTTTGTTTACTATAGTCCAACTTTCAAATGCATGTTTAACTGAATGCTACCCTCACAAAGGATTGACATTATTCAACTGAACATAATGGCAATTCTCACAACACAAACATGCTCTTAGCCTCTGTTTGCTTCCAATGTTTCACTATTGGCACGGATGGGTGGTGGGTTTGATTTGCCAAGAGGGTGAGAAAAGAAGAGAAAGCCGCGGGTGGTGTGGTTTATAGTTGAAGATGCAACATAATCAATTATGTTGCTAAAAAAATAGGTGTTTTGAAGTGTTATTTGTGCATATAATCAATTGTGACCGTAATCGATTATGGATTTTTTCCTGCTTTTTTCTATTATAATAATAAATTATCAATTAAATTATTAATAATAAATTAAATTATCCCACTTTCTATTCATTCTCACTTTCTTTTCTCTAATCCAAACTCTCATTTTCCACTTTAATTATCTTCATTTATTGCCTTTTTTTACTTCCTTATTTCCATCACCCCCATTCAAAAAGCACTAGAGTTCAAGATTCAGATTTTACATAATATTATAGTTTATGTAAATGTGTAAAGCATATGTTTAGTATTTCCTAAGTTTTTCTGGAAAGCTTGGAGATTTATCTGATCAATCCACTTGTGTGCTGTACACCTCAAACAACTTGATGGATATGGCCGATTTTTTTTTTTTTTTTTTGAGGGGTACTAAGAAAAGCATTTTTATTATAAAATAGGTATTACTAAGAATGGCCTGTCAACTATATTTTACTTGTTGACGACATTGTTAGGTAAGTTAAAATTGAATCAAAGCGTTCAGCAAAGTATGAATTAATGATCACTGCATCTGACTTGATTATTAGTTTCATTTCTTGTGAAAATGTCACATGGCTTCATCATATGTGAATAAATGTGGAAAACATTGATTTAATAGTCATATATAAACACAACTTTTCATGGAATGATTATAATGGAGTATGGAATGTTTGTGTAGCCTCTTCCCTTCTCTCTTGCTTGCTTCCTCATTGTTTATGTACATTTGCATATTGACTTTGTTTACTAAATTTCGAATGTTCAACTTAGATCCTCTCAACTTGAATTTGAAATGGATATTTCTATTCTGGCAGCTTGGCCTTGTGGAGAACAACATCTTGAATTGTGAGTTTGAACTGGTAGCATCAGATCCAAGTGATGCCAATACAAACAGTACCACCTTGTTCTCTGATGACACAGATGACAAGTCCAAAAGAGGCACTAATCTAGAGACAGGAGTATCAATCCAACAAGAACAAGAGGTAAATGTTAGAAAACAATATTTAAGCAATAAAAGAAAGAATGTAATGGGTTTTACAGAATTAGAAATTGATAAGTTTGTGTGTCACGTTGAAATTGAATCCATTATACAAGAAATGGTGTTTTTCTCTAATCAACTTTGAGCTTACTTTTCAAATTTTTCAACCCTTCAAAATATGTCTTTTTTGTTTAAATATTCTTGTGCTTCTATCTGTTGTGGCCCTTTGCATAGGATATAGTCACGGACTTAATGAAAGTGAGAAGCAGACTCGTCCTTGACAGAAACCCTCCATAACTAACACAAGTTTTTTCTGGAATCTACACAGATGTCCCTAACAATTGTCCTAATTGATAAAATTAAAATAAAGAGACTCTATAGTTTCATAACTAACAATTATCCTATTCGATAAACTAAAAATAAAGATATCCAATCATTAATAGGATCTTATATAAAAATTATCCTAATCAATAAAACAAGCATTCTAAGATTAATATCTTGTTAAGATAGGGAAGAATAAAGAAACAAGATAAACTGAAATAAATCAATATTTAAATAAAAACATGATAATCCTAATTGGTAGTCCAAGTCACTATGTTTCTCACTGCCTTCCCGCTGTAAAGGGATATTAATTTTGATGGTAGTATAAAAGTTGAATTGTAATTAAATCCGTTGAAGTCTCTGTACGGTGAAAATTGATTAATGCAAATGAATCATAGTGCATTTTTAAATTAAATCTTAAACGCCATTTCAGATGTAAGTCTTAATTAGTATCCAAAATAAACAGCATTGCTGAAAGCCAAAAATAGAAACTATGAGGAAGTTACTAATAACAGTTTGGAAAATACATTTTTATATACTAAAGACTAGATAATTCACAACTATGTATAGAGCCATTTGATTATGTATTGATGCATGTAGAAAAGTGTTTATATGACCCTTGCATAGACCCAGTAATGCAGAAAAGGAGGTGAGAGTTTTACATTTGTAAATAGGTGTATATATAGCATTGCTCAAATGTTTTTGGGCAGCTACTGGCGTTTAGGTATGATATATCTGATTTACTACTAATAACTGTAGATCAGAGATGTGGTTACATGGTACATTATAATATATGTAAAGCATTTATCTTTTCAGGTTAGTATTGCCGCTGCCACCAGTATTGTGGTGGAGCTTCCCAGTGCTCTTGTATCAGAATATCAGCCTGATGTGCCTGGAATAAGTGATCGCCGAACAGGTCTTTTCTCCTTTTCCTTTAACCACTATTTTTCTAAATACAAAATTATAATAATTTTGCGCATTATGTTTATTGAATACAATGTTTAAGACAATATTTTGAATGCCATAAAATGACACATTATTGTAAAACTTCAGTTTTTCCTGTGCCTCTTCTTAGCCAATTTTGGTCCATATATCTACTATTTCTCAAGAAAGTCAAATAAATACATTTGTTCATGCTTCATTGTTATTTATGATTACTCACATAGTACTGCAATGCAGCATTCATCACGCAGCAGAACTAATATTGGTAGTTTTCACTTGCACATCATATTTTGCTTTCTACATTTATAATTTAAAAAATGGCCGCGGTTTAAAATGGATCCTAAAGTTGAATAAAGTTTGGCTGAAGTGATGAGTACCCTTGTTATTTTGACTGTTTTCACTGTGATTTTCCAAAATTTTGCAGGACATTTTTCAACTGGTCCAAAGAAGAGTGAACTGAAGATTGGAGAGTCATCAGCCTTTTTCACCTATGTCAAAGCAACAGCACTGAAGAGCAACATTGAAGAGAGTGCTCATGTTGACAATACTACTACAGAAGTTAGGGTGGAACATGTGAATCAAGCATGTGGTGAACAGGAGGGTAATGACCTTAAAACACATGAAAATGGAGAAATGTTTGAAAATCATTCACAAGATGACTTACCCAGCAGCAACAGTATCCCTGATTCTTTCTCTATTGAGAGATCTTGTACTCCACCTGCTTCGATGGAAGTTTCTCAGCAAAAGCATTACAGGGAAGAACATTCTCAAGGAGTAGTGCATCCAAGAAATGGAAGTCATGGTTCCGATCCTGCTCAACATGTTTATCCATATTATATTTCAGGAGCTGTTAATCATGTTATGATGCCATCATCAGCACAAATATATCAAAAGAATATCCAGGACCTCCAAAGTCATTCTAGTTCATCTGTGATTGCACAGTACAATCATCTTCCCCAGTGTCCTCCTCATGCAAGTGGGATGACACCCTTCCCATATTATCCAATGAACATTTACTTACAACCTGGTCCGATTTCTACAACTCATTCTTGGCCATCATTAGGAAGTTCAAGCTCATGTGAAGTAAAATTAAGTAAGGTTGATAGGAGAGAAGCAGCATTGATGAAGTTTAGACAGAAAAGGAAAGAACGCTGTTTTGAGAAGAAAATTAGGTATGTCAACAGAAAACGGCTGGCAGAAAGGCGGCCTCGTGTGAGGGGACAGTTTGTCCGAAAGTTGAATGGTGTTAATGTGGATCTTAATGGACAACCTACTTCTACTGATTATGATGAAGAAGATGATGAAGAGGAGGAAGACAACCATGTAGCAAGAGATTTCTCTCCTGAGGATGCTTGAGAATCTCAAATTGCAACCTTTGACCACAAGGATGAAGGACCAATGAATTTCTTTCTGCAGTGAAATTAGCCTGTTGAGGACTTGATACTGTTGTTGATCTTGATGGAAAATTCATCTAACACTATTAGTGGATGAGCACGTGCTGTCGATGAGTCAGGGTCAAGGATGCTGATCCAATTCCCCCTCTGCACCCTCCTCATCATTTGGAGTTCAAACAAAATCTTGCTGGGGTCTCATAAATTTCACTTTCTCAAAAAAAGAAAGATATATATCTTCCTGAAGGTGTACCTGCTGCAGGTCTTGCCCAAGTGGTTGAAAGTGTTACACTTTTGTTTAATCAAAACTTTTGGAACTATTATCTGAGATTTACTGTCAAACAAATTTTACAACCAGCTCAAGCATATTCCTCTTCGTGATTATTACTATGTACTATTAAACTAGTTTATAGTGGAAAAATCCAAGTTTAAAAGTAGCTGGTGATTATTTCTCTGATGCTGGTTAGGTGTAGTAATCTAAATACATGTATAGGTTGTAGCTATTTACCAACTCATGAGTGGAGAATTGGAGAGCAAACAAAGCCTCTGGACAATGTTACTATTGAAGACTATTTGGCCTTCCTACCATTATGTTCTTAGGTATTGCAACATTGACGTCTATTACTATCACTTTAACGACTTTAATGTGTTTTTATTCTTCAAAATGTGTTTGATTTTTCTTGTAGTTCATAGATTTTTTCCTTGACTTTTAATTTCTTAAATTTTATATTTTATATTTTATATTTTATCCTTATTATAGTAACTTTCTTAACTTAACATATAAATAAACCAATGACAAACCTTTTCTGAAAAAAAAATGGGTTGACTTTTTTTATAGCATTTTAGAAGTTACTTAACAGAATAAAAGAAATTAAGATGAAATAAAGAATATTTATTCTAAGATATTGAAAGTCAAGAAAAAAAAATATTAATTAAAGACAGAGAAATCCAAAGATATTAATCTCGAAAAGTGAAAAACATGTTTAGGACTCATAATTTTTGAAAGGAATAATTCCATGACACATTAATCTTTTCGTATTTTGGAATTATTAAGAATATAATAAAAAAATGTTGTTATGGTACCTTGTGAGAATGGCAAACTTAAATTCATATTTATAAATAGAATTAAGTAGACATTTATGATGTATTATAATTAAAATATTAATTACAATATTTTAATATTCTTCAAAAGTCGTGTTTTTCGTTTTTCAAACGATCTGACACGACAACCCTGGTAATTTATATATTCGGCCCCGACCTTAGAAGTTCAGCTCCGAACCCAAAATTTAAGACACAAGGGGTTTATCTGCAGTCCCTAAAGTTTGGATTTTGTGGATGAGAGCACCCTATCTTCCTGCTTTAACGTACAGTTGTTGTTAATCATCACCTCACACGGCCATGTGTCTGAAGATTTAGAGTTACAGTACTGCACATAACATGTTTGATGAATTTCAAGGATGAGATTCATGATGCACGTCTTGCTCAAATCTGCATGGAAACGTTCTTGGTCTAAAGCTATGAGTGCCCAGAATTTGCAAATAGTTGCATTTTCCCAGTACTCCACATTGCTGCCAATATCTGTCTCTCCCCAGTTGCAAGAGCTCTGCAGCGTTGTTGTGAGCACTGTTGGTGGCCTAGATGATCTGGAGTTTAGCCTAAATAAGTTTAAAGATTCTTTAACTTCGTCTCTTGTAGCTCAGGCTATTGATTCTAGTAAGCACGAGGCACACACTAGAAGATTGCTCAGGTTCTTTTTATGGTCTAGTAAGAATCTGAGTCATAGTTTGGAAAATAAGGATTACAATCATGCTCTTCGAGTTTTTGCTGAAAAGAATGACTACACAGCCATGGATATTTTGATGGAAGATCTCAAGAAGGAGGGTCGAGTCATGGACGCAGAGACTTTTGGTCTTGTAGCTGAGACTTTGGTTAAACTGGGAAAAGAAGATCAGGCATTGGGTGTTTTCAAGAACTTGGACAAGTATAAGTGTTCTATAGATGAATTTACAGTCACTGCTATCATTAATGCCCTTTGCTCCAAAGGTCATGCTAAGAGGGCTGAAGGGGTAGTTTGGCATCACAGAGACAAGATTACAGGCGCAAAACCTTGCATATATAGAAGTCTACTTTACGGGTGGTCTGTGCAGAGGAATGTGAAGGAAGCTAGGAGAATTATCAAAGAGATGAAAGCGAATGGGGTTACCCCAGATTTGCTATGCTACAACACATTCCTCAGGTGCCTTTGTGAACGGAATCTTAGACATAATCCTTCAGGACTTGTGCCTGAAGCTTTAAATGTCATGATGGAGATGAGGTCTTGTAGGGTTTTCCCAACCCCTATCAGTTACAACATACTGCTTTCTTGTCTAGGGAAGACCAGAAGAGTTAAGGAATCTTGTCAAATACTAGAAACAATGACAAATGGAGGTTGTGATCCTGATTGGGTCAGCTATTATCTTGTGGCAAAGGTGTTATTTCTGAGCGGCAGGTTTGGTAAGGGGAAAGATATAGTAGATCAAATGATTGGAAAAGGTTTGATGCCAAATCATAAGTTTTACTATAGTTTAATCGGTATTCTCTGTGGGGTTGAAAGAGTAAATCATGCTCTTGAACTGTTTGAGAAAATGAAGAAAAATTCATTGGGAGGTTATGGACCGGTTTATGATGTGCTTATTCCAAAGCTTTGTACAGGAGGAAATTTTGAGAAGGGAAGAGAGCTCTGGGATGAAGCTACATCTATGGGCATCATTCTTCAGTGCTCCGAAGATGTTTTGGATCCTTCAATAACACAAGTTTACAAACCTACAAAGCCAGAAAAAATCTGTCTTGTGGACAGCTCAGTAGCCAAGTCTCCACACAAAGTTAAAAAATTTGTTAGAAAAATGAAGATGAGAAAAAAATATGCTGCAACAAAGAAGAAAAAAAAGTTCACTGCAAATTAATTTGAAAGTTTTACAGTTTTTGTTCCAGCTTTTTTCTGCCGATCTTCTCCGAAGAACAACTTATTATTGCTGCCTGCTTATAATATATTAGCATCGTGTTAGTACTGCTACAGGTTTGTGGTTATGAACTACATGTTGTGTTATTGGATTGAACATCTTGCATGAAAATCTTAAAGATCTCAGTTAAACTGCATCTTATTCTGTTAGTTCATTAGCGACTCATTTTTCCTTGGGAGCATTGACAATTTTTATACAATAAACCTGGTCAGCTTGGCATCGGAATGTGCTTCTGGCCTCTTGATTAAATTTCAGGGGAAGGTTGAATGCCTATAAAGCTTTTATTTTTCCTTCTCCTTTTACTCTTTACTTTTAGAATTGCAGCTTGAAGCAGGCCAACATGTTATTTTAATATTTGCAATTTAGTTAACATCATAAACTGGTTCCTCTAGTTTTATCTAATGCCCTGTGTCTAAAATTGCGCAATTGGCATTCAACTGTGGGATTAATTATATTTCACATTATGAAGCATAAGTCTAAATTACAAAGACACTACAGGTATATGTATCCAAAAAATGATAATATAAATGCGTATATATGAGTATGAACACGTTTATCAAATATTATCTTTTTACTTTATAAGAATACTACATGGACATGTTGGAGTGTGAACAACAACATCATTGGTTAGATACGGACATGTCTTCATTTTTCTGGTTTGTGTATTCATACCTTTCACGAGAATTTTAAGAGAATAACTATTATAAAGTGCCTTTCTCCGATACTTCATCCTTGTCAATGACAGGGACTTGAGTATTATTGTTTTTTGAAGCGAGGTTCTCCCGAGGACAAGGTTATTATCAGTCAACTTCCAAGAAACTGTAAAACCCAAAACAGACACATTGTATTCCTCTAGATTTTTGTCTCGACCACATTAAGTTTCCAGGAGATTTTTCGATCTCTTGGACATATTTTCCAAACTACTTATCTTCTTTATCAATGAATTCCTTGTTTTTTCAGACCCAATTTTGGAAATAAATTCTTTCACTGTCTACTCTCTGATCATCGGATTAATCTTTGAATCTCCTTGTAATACCACACGATGTATGCAGAGAAAGAGGAACACATGCTTGGAAAAGCTTCTGTTTAAAAGGCATCTAGATTCAGAAATCACTTCTTGTAGGAAGTAACAGGCACTTGCACCCATCGCACTATCTCATGTTTATTTTTTGTCTGTGTTTTGAGGTTTACTTTCGGTAGAAGTAAAATGCTCTTTTTTTCCTTTAGGAGGTGAATGTACTATTTTGGAAACTATATCATCCAGGTAAGACAGTGGCAGAGGCTCATCACACAGTGTTGCAAAATGGAGCTTGGGAGGGAGGAAGCAGAAGATCAAGATCTGGAAAGCCCGCACATGGGGTCATGGCACATGTAATTAAGCAGAGGAAAGGGACAAGAAGAAGGCGTCAATATGGGGATATTGTGGGGCTCATTTACCTCTCACCCACGTTGCCAGCTTCCACTCTTCAATCTAACATTCCATCACAATGGAAATGGAATCCACGCGCTTCCCATTTACCTGTGTGGTTGATCCGAGAAGATGCGAATAAGAGAAAGGACGCGTTGACAGTATGAAGTTGATGGCTGTAAAGCAGTGCGTAACAGTGAAGAGACAAGATGGGTCCAATGCCAGAACGCCCTAAGCTGGATTAGGCTCCATCTAGATGCACACTTAAATCTGCTGTTATTGCTTTACCCTCTTCTCTCTAAATATCCTTAATTTTTACAAATTCCTTTTTTGGTCTGCTTTTGCCGCATAACTCATTTTTAAATTTATTTTCTCATTCGCTAGTAAGTTAAGATTATCTACTCCTTTGTCTGGGGTTAACTTTTTAACAAAACTTCTTCCTTTTGTCTCTTTTAACTTGTCGGATTGGGGAATTTGTTGACTTCCCTTTTCTCTCCAATCAAATCTTATTCATACATAAGACTACGCTACACTTTTATCATTACAAAAATATGATTTGTTCTAGGGCACCAATCTCCTTTACTCATCCTTTTTAATTCATGGTTTCTTGGAACATTCATGTAAATACTTTTGCATTTATGATTCACTTAATTTTCAAAAGGAATTCAATATTTTGTTGCTCTATCTAAAATTAGCAAATTTTGATTTTGTTCTCTATATTTCTAAAATTAAATAAAGTAACATTCACTGATAATATGTGATTTATTTAATAATATTAGTTTTGTTGACATACTGTCTACTTTCACATGTTTTCACAGTCCTTAATTCAATATATATGATTTTAGTCTTTAATTTTTCTAATTACGTTATTTGAATCTAATTTGGTACGCTGATTTGGATAGATATTAATGAGAGAAAAATTAGTAATTCACCTTATTCCTTGAATCCCTATTAAAAGTTTTTTTTATCAAATATTTAAAAAAATTATATTTTTTAGTTGTGTTTCGACCATTTCATTTTGTCAATAATTTGCTTGAGTGATGGTTATGTTACATTACTTTACATTGTTATTGTTTATACATCTTCGTATAAAAAATGAAAACATAACATAATTAAATTTTTAGTTGTTTATAAATTTGAGTAATTTCAATTTAATTTTTATTAAAAAGTTGTTCTATTAAATATATAAAAAAAATATTTTTTATTGAGTTTTTGTTATTTAATTTCTTCGTCAAGTACATAATTTCCTTTTTTTATCGTCTAAATTTACGGTGTTGAATTTGAGACTATCAAATCACCATGTAACACATTTAATATATAAATATTTTATATATTTAATAGAGCAGAAGATTTTAATAAAGATTCAATTAAAAATTATGAATGAAGAATTTTAAAACTTCATTATACCAATTTTTATTTTTTTTTATGTAGAAACATGTAAATAATGAGGATGTAATACAATGGTCACTTTAGCCAAATTAACAACAAAATCAACTAACATAAATTCAGTTAAAATATATTTAAAAACATTAGATATTTAATGAATTTTTTTTTAATAAAAACTAACTAAAGATAAATTCATAAGGAATGTAAAACTTAAAATTTTATAATTACCTGATTTTAGTGTAGTTTGGTGTGTTGACTTGATAGATATAAATGAGAGTGAGAAAATTACACTGTAACTTGATTCAAGTTTCGCCTCATTCATTCTAGGTTAGACCATTAATATCACTCTCATGATAGAATAGTTTACTTATGATATATATAATTAATACACCGCTACAAAAACATGAATTAATAAATAAAATTTATTATTCTATTTATAATAATGTACTGGTTTATAATCTAGACTATATATAAATTAATAAAAGTTATTAATCATATTAATTTGTAATTTTGACTATGATATAAGTTAGTAAATGAAAAATAGTGTCTTAACGTCATTATCATTTATATTAAAATGAATTTGCATGTAATTATTTGTGGATTTAGAAAAGAATTGATTTAGTTAAAAAGATACCTTAATTCTTTATTATTAAAGGGAAAAATGTACATATAAAAAAAAATAGTTATTGAGATGATTTTAATATAATCATCATTTATCTAAAAAAAATCTCTTATTTTTTTTCTCTAAAATTCTGATTATCTCCTTTGGAAGTCATCACCACTCGACTCCTCATAGTAAGTAGAGTAATAGTATCTAATCAGATTTTTTTGTTATAGTAGTTTCATTTTTACTCATTTTTTTTAGTCAATTTTGAATTTTTTGGTTTACCTCAATAAACGTGTTTGTATGTAGTATGTTTGGATAATTGATCAAAACTCTTTGGTACATGTTAAACTATCCTGGTTTGTTTTAAGAGTTTGAAATCTTTGTGAGCGTGCCTACATAAGGGAATATAATTTTACTTTTCAATAAAATCCTATGTTAGAAGATCTATATGTGAATGTGACATGGTCACGAATTTCAAATTTTTTGCAAAGTTTGTTGTTTAATGAATTATTATGGTTTGATTGCGATTGACTTTAAAAGTATAAATATAGTAGATTTTGATAATTTAGAAATGTACATGTTGACTGGGATATTGAAGAAGTTCTTGAATGTGTTTGAATTGTATTATGGATCATTTGAAGTGTAAACATTGATGAGTGTTGGTATTTGAATTGAAATTTGAATAAACCTTATTTAGAAATCATGAATGTATAAATATATATATGTTGACATAGGAGTTCAATGAGAGTATATGTGCAACTCTGAGGAAGGTGATATCATTTTGATCTTATATGTTTTATATAATACAATTGTAGTATTGATTTTGGGTGAAAGCTTGAAAAATAGCTAGTATTGTAAAGTTTTCTTCTAATATTTTTTTTTAAGCGAAAGATTTTCGCTCAAACTAAAGATTCTCACTCAAGCTAGAATATGATAGAAAAAATTACCTTGTTCTCATATCCATTTTCGCTCAAGTGAGGAGAATATATTAATTTGTGAGACTTCCTGAAAGGGACGATCCTGACTCTATAGATAGCTTAGAATCATATAAATGAAGAGTATCAGGTGGTCTGAGTCAAAGGAGATTCACATGATCGATTATGAGATTTGAAAAATAACTTATCAAAGCAAATCATATTGATTTACTCGTGTTATATGAGGATGAATTTCCTAAAGGGGAGACTATGTTATAATGAGAATATAATAATATGACATGTTCAAGTCTTTTAGTCTAATTTCAATACATTGATCTTTTGGAAGTAGAATTGAATTTCTATGTTTTGGTATCAATAGATTCTTCATATGAGAGATGTGGAACCATGAGATAATTATAAATATTTTATTGTTTAGTACATGTATAATGCTTGTCTGTGAATGTATTATCTTAAATTCAAAATTTTATTAATTTTTTTAAAAATTACTAGCTTATCGTATTTTTTTGTTTTGTGTTTGTTTTAAAATCTATGATGATTGTGTCGAAAATACATGATATTATAGATGATTTTCATTTTTTCTTTCTTGTGGTATTTGGTTAAATATATATATATATATATATTTGTTAATTTTTTTATAAAAGGTATGTATTTTGAAATATTTTATAAATAATATATATTTAATTGCGTAATATAAGTTTTTTTAGCTCACGTAACTATGAATCTTATACTATTATTTGGTACTCATTTATGAGAAAAAAAAACTTCACGTAGTAGAAAATTGTTTAACTATATTAAAGTTAAAATATTTTAAAATAATATCAGAAATTCATTAAAGTTAAAACATTTTAAAAAATATAATCAAATAAACTAAAAGTGGGGATATATATATATATATATATATATAAATATTATTATTTTTCTTGTAAATAACAGCGAAAATATTAAACGTTTAGATACATGTAAAAAAGAAAACAAGATACTTGATGCAAAACATGATGGTTACCTTATATACAAAATCCGCCTGATATAAACCATACGTCTTCTGTATAGATATAAAAAATAAGTGAAAAAAAAATTCTTTATGTATATTTGAATAAGCGGAAAAGAATGTAGACATTAATAAATAAATTATGTGGAATATTTTTATATCAATCAAAAAATTATTTTAAAAAATAAAATATTTAATAATTTTATTTTTCCATATTTAACTGTTAAGTACTTTCTCTTATGCATTTTGCATCCCCTTTTAATTTCATATATACACTTTCCATCTAAAGCCATATTTAAAGTGGCAGAACATATAATAATTAAAAATTAGTCCAATGCAACTTTTAAAATAGTTATTACAAAAATAATAATTTAACATACAAGATAACATATAATTAAATAACAATATAAAAATCTTATAATAATAATAATGTATATTAATTAAATTTTAGGGTTACCAGAATAAAGTGTGTTTTTCATCGTCAAAAAAGTAATAACATTTTTTTATTGTTTATTCAATGAAAATTTGAATTGTCGGTAATATAATGTATTTCCATAAACGATAAAAAGGATATTGTTTTTCCGAATTGGAAGTAGATATTATCCGATTGATAAGTTAATATTATCATATTTAACCGCATAATTGATTTTTTAAGGGTTTTTAGTTTTGTCTGTTGCTTAGTTATTTTACCTCTGACCGTGTGGGATGTCGGAACTCAACTCAAGTGGCGGAAACAACCAGCCATGATGTTCGAAAATAAAAGAAAAATATTATTATTATTATTAGTATTATTAGTTATTTATAAGTGTTAAAGATGAATGTATCTAAGAATAAGGAAAAACACGTCTTTCTCACTTTCTGTGTTCCTTCAATCTACCTTTACTTTCATCTCCTTAAAAACAAACCAATGATTTTGTTTGTAAACCTGGATCCGAGGAGACAAACACCCTCCGCTCTCTAGCCTCCACCCTTTATTTATGCAGCATTTCTCAAACAACACCTTTCACTGATTCCTTTCAGGTGAATCCCCCAAATCTCGTGCCAACATGGGGCAAGACAATCACCACAAGCGCAGCACCAGCGCCGGTTTACCCACCTCCAACGCCCGAGGCCGGGCCACCGCGCTTCCCCGCGGCCGCCAGATCCAGAAGACCTTCAACAACATCAAGATCACTATCCTCTGCGGCTTCGTCACCATCCTCGTCCTCCGCGGCACCATCGGCGTCAACCTTGGTTCCTCCGATGCCGAAGCCGTCAACCAGAACCTTGTCGAGGAGACCAACCGCATCCTCGCTGAGATCCGATCCGACGCCGACCCCAACGATCCCGACGACCAGCAACCCTTCAACCCCAACGCTACCTTCACCCTTGGCCCCAAAATCGATAATTGGGACCAAGAACGCCAAAATTGGCTCAGTCAAAACCCTGAATACCCTAATTCCATCAGAGGTAAACCTCGCATCTTGCTCCTCACTGGTTCCCCTCCCAAACCCTGTGATAACCCTATTGGAGATCACTACCTCTTGAAGTCCATTAAGAACAAGATTGATTACTGTAGATTACACGGGATTGAAATTGTGTACAATTTGGCTCATTTGGATGTGGAACTTGCTGGCTACTGGGCTAAGTTGCCTATGATTCGGAGGTTGATGTTGTCACATCCCGAGGTTGAGTGGATTTGGTGGATGGATAGTGATGCTTTTTTCACTGATATGGTGTTTGAGCTTCCTATGCCTAAGTACGATGCGTATAATTTGGTTCTTCATGGATACCCTGATTTGTTGTTTGACCAGAAGTCTTGGATTGCGGTGAATACTGGGAGTTTTCTGTTTAGGAACTGTCAGTGGTCTTTGGATTTGCTTGATGATTGGGCTCCCATGGGCCCCAAGGGGCCCGTTCGCGAGGAGGCCGGCAAGATCTTGACGGCCAATCTCAAGGGGAGGCCGGCATTTGAGGCCGACGATCAGTCTGCATTGATATACTTGCTGCTGTCCAAGAAGGAGAAGTGGATGGATAAGGTGTTTCTTGAAAATTCCTTCTATTTGCACGGTTACTGGGCAGGGTTGGTTGATCGGTATGAGGAGATGATTGAGAAGTATCACCCCGGGTTGGGGGATGAGAGATGGCCGTTTGTGACACATTTTGTCGGGTGTAAACCCTGTGGGAGCTATGGAGATTATCCTGTGGAGAGGTGCCTCAGTAGCATGGAGAGGGCTTACAATTTTGCTGATAATCAGGTGCTTAAGCTCTATGGGTTCAGGCATCGTGGTCTGTTGAGCCCCAAGATCAAGAGGATCAGAAATGAGACTGTTACTCCTTTGGAGTTTGTAGACCAATTTGATATTCGGAGGCATTCAACGGAAAGCAAGGGATTGAAGAGCTAGTAAGAAATGCTGTTCAACGGTGGTATCATAGACAGTAATTATTTAGAACTGGAATTTCATTTGGGGACAGTTCAAATGTAACTTCTGCTTTTTCTGTTGTCTTGGTACTTCTTTTGAGAATAGTAGGATAGAATTCTTTCGTAATTTATCTTCTTTTTTATGAGTTTGAACAATCAGCAAACAAATTTTATTTACTCATCTGCTGTATACTGAGCTTCCTTTGTATTTGGGCTTTTGTGACATTAAATGAATTCACGAACTTAATATACGTCCATGTCCTCTTGATATCGTTGTGATTTGTAACACGAGGTAACCACCACTTTCTGTTTCTGTTTCTGATATATTTAATCTGCTGATCCCAAATGTGCGTTTCCAAATTCCAAGAGAAAGCACAAAGGTATGATCTTCAACAATGTAAGTGTGTGATAGTTTGTCTGAATTATGATTCGAAGTAAATTTTTATGATATATTTATTTGGACAATGTTTTGGATTCATAACCCTCGTGGTAACAGAGAATTCAGAATGTTAGGAGTGCTCTTTGACATGTAACAACAGGATAAATATCTTATACCAGACAGACACACCAACATCTTTTAACTGCAACACAGTTTTGTCTTGGAGCCGAAAAGGTATCATTCACAGTGACCGATAGAGCCGCTTGATATGTGATTATCGTGTCTCACGAGGCGCTGCTTTCTTACACGTTAATGTTAGCATATTTCTTTGTCAGATGAAGCTTTCGTTCCTATTATACATTTCTGCGCACTCTACAATTGTAGGTACAGAAATAAAACCTTGTATTTTCTTGACAAGTTGTTTTCACCTTCCAATAATTTTTTCTCTTCCCATTTACGAGTACCACAGAGCTAAAGAAAACAAATACTAGGACAGGTTATAATTTATGGCTGGATGGCAAAGACTAAGAACATACTATTAGTAATAATATGCTACAAAAGTTTTAATATTAGGCTATTAGCACATTCATTGGTACTATTTTTTTATAACCTCGTTCTCATTTGTGGGAATTATATGCTTACCACAATAATAAAGAGGGTTAATGAGATTTACATAAATTTCCACTTATCATAAAGTATCAAATCATGCTGGTCTGACGGTAATGGTAACTCAAAACACTCTTAATTTAGTTGGATGCTTTTAAGAGATTCCTAACACCACATGACTTCTCTCTAGGTATCCCCATCGTTATCTCTTATAAGTTATAATTGCAAAATAAGTTAATTCAATGACATGCAAGGTGTCGCCTTCATTGTACTAACAAATAATTGCACAGTTTATGGCTTTGTTGAAATTCACCTCCTTGTTTGGTAGAGTAGAGAAGAGTAGAGATTGCGATGAAACAAGCCTAGTTTGATGATATTTGTCTTATTTTCTAAGTAGAAACTTATACTCCATTATCGATAATTAACGGTTATAAAATTTGTATTTTATCATTGTTTCTGCTGGATAATATGCATATTCACTTGTGACTGTCCTAATATTTATTAAATAATTTGGAAATAAATAAAAATTGAAGTAAAAAAAAATCAATATTATTTTGAATTCAATTTAAAAAAATGCAGGTTTTCTTCTTTTTAATGCTAAATAACTATCACAAAATAGAATTATAATTTTTTTTAAATAGAATACCAAATAAATTAAAGATATTTTGATAATTGAAACAACGACGAGTATAAAAATAACATTGGGTATTTTCATTAACATTGAGTTTATTTATCTCATTCATTTCTACTCTAAAACTGCACATTTAGTTTTATTTATTACTTCTTTTAAAATCATTTCTTCATTATTTCCATTTTCTCTATTTTTTTCTCTCTAAATGAAACACACGTAAGTGACCTCCGACTTTTCCTTATGTCATATTGTATGCACAAGGTAGTCATGGTTGCATCATGCATGTATATTCTATTTCGTCATCATCTCTGCCCTTTTGGGTCCAGCGTCATCATTGTTAACTAAGAGAATGCCCTGCAAAATTTTCCACATATGATGAACAGTGGAATTTTTTATTGCATGGCTATTTTTGAATAAAAGTATAGAAAATGAAACAAAAAACCGCAATTCCGCGAGAAAATATTTTTTCGCAATTTAACAATGGGCATGTTATGTTCATTCAATTAATTATAGCTGTAGAATGACACGTCCTTGGTTGTTCTATGGGTTGTGTCTCAAATATAGTAAATAAAAAAATGGGATTTTCCAAAAGCTCACCAAACATCAAGGGCCTGAATAAATGAAACATTCGCTAAACATCTAAAGAACAAAGATCTTAGCTGAATAAGCATTAGCACTGTTAGAGTGTTCAGCCATTTCCCTGCTGATCTAGTCATTGACGAATCATGAGGAATGGAGAACTTCCTTCCTCAAAGTTGGCACTTCAATCCGATAGCCATTTGCTTTGGAGATGCCAGTTCTGAGTACATGTTCAATCACTCAGCACAGCTGTAGCAGGAACATGTGCGAAGAATCACAATTAGTTCTTCTGTCAATTACAACCTAACTCTGTCATGCAGAATACAAGCAAATTGAAAAGTGCACAGGTAAGCAGTGATATTTCAAAATAGAAAGATAAAAGCGGCATCACTGGAGGGTGAAGCTCTTGATCACTGTTCCTTGTGAATGTGAGCTACCAACCATATTCACAACCTGTAGGCAATCATTACTCCACTTTAGCGGCTAGAGCTTTATGACGATTTATAAGTATTTCGTTCATTTGTGCAATCTGGTTCAATAGTTGGGCAATTTTCTGTAAATAGAAGTAGCCAGCAGTTACAAACGACCAAAGCACAGGAGGACTAGCTAGGGAAGTGTTAAAAAGTGTACATCTTCAAGAGAACGAATCAAAAGAAATGAGAGAGAGAAAACATAAATGCATTTGCATAGAAAATCAATCATTCATGCCTACACACACATCCAATTTTGAATGCAGTCAAGCAGAAGGAAAGACCTTGATCACAAAGCCAATATTAGTTTAGGTCAGGTCATTCTAAATTGTAATTTCCTCCACTCCACTTGCAATATGACTCCCGAACCTTTCTCACCTTGTTACCGTAGAAAACTGTTCTGACCTTAAATTTATTAACATTGTTAGGCTCACTTCAATCCAAGTATTGTTTGTTTTAACTCATGGGTTCTCACAGTTTTATTCTTAGGAGGAACATTAAGGTGTCTATAAATTTCTCTTAACCTTGATTCTTGAGCAATTTAAGGCTTTTTAGTGAAATGAAGCAAAGCAATCACATGACTAATACAATATAAATTCCATGTCACATAAGAAACAGTTATTGTTGTCTCCTTCAGTTTTTGTTAGGCATAACTATCCTCTGATTAACTAATATACCCAAAAACTAACATGGGCTAAAATCCAAAAAAATGGGGAATTTTTATAAAAAAAAAAAAAAAAATGAACGAACCCGTTCTTTTTTATTGACGATGGTGATGAGACGAGCTTCGTTGGGTGTGAGGGTTCTCTTCTTCCTGATGGCGACAATGATCCAGCAGAACATTAACAGCGCCGCAGCGGGCACCCCAATTGACCAAATTGGCCCTCTGTTCCTGAAAGAGGAAAGCTTGGAACGCAACATCTGGAGGGCGATACTGGTCCAGCCGCGAATCCGAGAATGGAAGGGTGAGGAAGAAGGAGGTGATTTGGGGGTGTGGTGGTCTGAATGTGGTGAGAGAATTTGGAGGTTTTCGTGGTGGATTGGGGGAAATACCAAATCGTGGTTGTTATGGTGGATTGACCAATCATTTGGATTTGGAAGTGATGGAAGTTGAGGATCCACATTCCCCATGCTTCTTCATTCAACTCAGGACTCAGAATTGGGTTTATTTTCTTACTCTCATTTTCTTCAATTCATTTCACAAGCTCTCCACTGCATTCTGCTGCAAAGCCCTTAGCTGAATTTTGAATGTCAACAACATGCACAAATAATATTTCAATCAATTATATTATTCTATATATAATTCAGATTGAGATAATTATAAGTACTTTTGATAAAACATGGATTCGTAATCATTTCAATATCATACTTTATTTTTTTAATTGTATTTTTCTTTTTAAACATTACAGACAATCATTTTTTTTTAATTTTAACATCATTTTTTTAATGATTGATTTTATCTCCGGTGATGAATATTGTGCATTTTTTTTCCAAAACTTAATCTTTATCTTTGTAATAATTAAAGTAATCATCATAGTTAATTTGGAAATTTTATGTTTCCTATTTTTGGACTGAATATATGAATAATTAAATAATAGTAATTTACCTATATTCATGATTATTGTTCGTGACATTTATTAATTGAAAAATTAGTTAAAGATAGAAAACAATGACACGACTTATTTGTTTTGTATATTTTCAAATAGTAATTTGCGTATGTCTGATGCCGCAAAATTTGTTCATAATAAATTAATGATATTTACTAATTCAATCATAATAACATTTTAATAATTTAAAAATTCCTTATTTAAATCGATGCATTCAAATTTTAAATAATATTTGATTGCGTTAAATTTATATCAAATTAATATATCTATATATATTATTGAAATTTGATTATAGTTAAATATTATTCCGAATTTGAATGTATCAACTTAAATAAATCAAATAAATCAATATAAGAAAGTTTTGAAATAGAAACCAATTTTTAGAGACCACAATAATAATTAAATTAAACATTATTTTAAAAACTAAATTTTTATTTATTTAATTTAATTTATATTATTGTTAAATAGTTTCTAAATTTGTATCTAATTATCAACTAAAGTTTTTCTACCAAATTTTAGAAACTAAATAATTAGATACAAATTTAGAAGCTATTTAACAATAATAAAAACTAATTTAAAAATATATTTTTTTTAATTTATAAAATAGTTTCTAATTTAGTTATTATTGTAACTAATTATTTTTTCTCTAAATTTTTTTTTATTTCATGATTTTTTTTGTGAATATTAAAAATTCAATTTTTATTTATTCATCACGGTTTAATCAATTAATTTTGTAATATTAGAAAAAAAATAGAATGCTCACCATTGTTGGAGTATAATATTATTCAATGTAATATAACAATGTAAAGAGAGTTTTTTTTTTTTTTTTTACTTTAACCATAACGAGTTTATTATTTGTTTGGTTTTGGGAAATGGAAATATATATTCGCCAATTGATTAATGTAATCAACAAATTTATTATTTGTCTGGATTTTTTTTAAACATTAATTTTTAGAATGTATTTTTTGTATTTTAAAATTGTTCTTTTAAAATAAAATTTTGATTTTCAATTTTATTTCGAAATTTCATTTTAAAAATACAAAAAATCAATTCCAATTATTTAATATAATAATAAGAGATAATTTTAGAATTTTAAAATTTAATTAAATGCATTTTAACTACATCTTCCTCCCAAGTTATTAGTCAAATGTGGAACTAGCATGCCTTTGGAAGACTATTGCAAATCCACCAATTGGCAGTCTCACATTACACTGATATTTTAATATAATTTTAAATTCTGTACAAATTGTAAAATGCATATTATATTATATTATTAAATATAATAACATAATTAATTTTTTTATTTATCAACTTTGTATAATTTTTTATTTTCAGGACTACTCCCTCTCATACTCAAATATATAAAATTATGTGGATTTAAAGATAAACAAATTTTTATTTTCTAAACTTTATTTAACGTTAATATTTGTAAAAATACATTTATTTCAAAATTTAAACATATCTATCGATAAATTTAATTAGGATTTAATTTTTTTATTAAATTAACTTAACTACAAATATAAAAATAGATAATTTTGTTTATGGTTGAGTGCCAAGGTATTTCCCAATACAACAATGACTACATAAAAATTGGTATTATGACTCATGCATCGAGTGAATAAAAATTAATAGAAATCCATAGCCATTAAATATTAGAAATAAAAACAAATATAAATTTTTATTTTAAACATGTCCATCCTCTACTAAAAGGTCACCCACTCCTCTACTTAAGTTGATGGACATAAATAAAAAAACAAGGCCGTTTCTTCCTTTTCTTCCTGAATCCCATCATTTATGAAAAAAAAAAGACTTTTTTTTATTCCTTTTAAAAATGACTTGCTTTTTTTTAATATTTTTGGAATATATTTTTCAAAACACATTTAATTAATTTCGGATTTATTAATTTAGAAATAAAAAGAAATGTGTTCCAGAAAATATTTCAGAAGATTTTTTTGTCTTCCAGTTGCTTACAGAACCTCTATTTCATAATTTTTTTTTATGGAACCCCAATTCCAAAATTACCAAAAACTGTGAAAGAGTACTTTCGATATTTTAAATAATGTAGGGATGAAGGAAGAAAAATGTAGAAGTGTAGGAAGAAACTCCAAAAAAAAACAAACCATTTTTCTTTCTTTTTTTTCTAATCAAAGAGTAGCCTGTAGAAGAATTTGATATGCTGCACGAAGAATTTGCCATCTAAAAATTCTCTAAATGGACCAGAAAACAAAGGTCTCAAGAGGTTTGAGCCCAATTGAGAAAATTTTGAACCTTTCATTATGACTCTTTCTTCCTACACCTCCATACCTTTTTGTGCCACCCGATACTAAATATGAAAATACCATTTTATCCTTTTTATTTCACTCCCTTGAATTTGAAATAATAAGCCTATGGATTATGTATTCCGGATTACATAATCCGGAAGTCAATTTCATATTTAAAAAAGACTTATGGATTATGTAATCCGGAAACTAATAACACATCTGAAAAAAAGACTTCCGGATTACATAATCCGGAAGCTAATCTTATGTATAGAAAAGACTTCTGGATTATGTAATCCGGAAGCTAATCACAAAAGACTTCTGGATTACATAATCCAGAAGCTAATTCTGAATCTAGAAAAAGACTTATAGATTATGTAATTCGGAATATTGAAAAGGATATTTTTGGAATAAGAAAAATTTATGGGGGTGGCACAAGAAGGTATGGAGGTGCAGGAAGAAGCAGCCTTCATTATACAAACACCCATCACATGCTTTCAGGTAAATCATACCTTTTATTATAATTAGGAATGACAAAAGTAGGTTAAGTTTGCTGGATGTTATTGCTTCGTGCACCATCATTACTAATTGCACCCTAATACTAATAGAAAAAGATTAAAATATTTTTCCTCACTGCATCACACTATTGCTGTGGCTATTGTTGCACCATTGCCAATGCAAAAGAGATGGATAACATTACAAAGAAAGAAGAAAAGAGAGAACACTTTGTGGAAAAAAAATTGTTCTAAAACCCTATTTTTACAACACATTTCATGTGTTGGGGAAACTTGTTTTAGAAATCCTTTTCTATAAAATTTGTTTTGGAATATATTTCACGCGGTCCAAAAAATTTGTTAGGAAAATTTCTTTCCCAAAATCATATTTCAGAAATTTCATTCCAAAAATTTAATTCGGGAAAGTGTGTTATGAAAATTTTCCAGAATGAAAAATCTATAAGTCATTTTAAAAAAGGATAAAATAATTATTTTAAAAATTATAAGGGTTCGCCAAGAAATTGTGAGGGTGTAAGAAAAAAAAAGGCCTTAATGAATCATGTTTATATTTTTAACTCACTAACCCGTTTTACTCTACCTCATGTAGCTAATCAATTGAGAGAGAGTTGGTGCATTGATTTTTTTAAATAAAAGATTTAATTAAAAAATTAATATTTTATTATATTATTTAAATCATCACTACTTATAAGTAATACTTTTTAATTTATTCAATTAGAGATATTAAATAATTAATTATTAAAAAAATATGTATATAATTAAGTATACTTTTAATATATATACCAAATAAATAAAAATTAAAAACTAACGGATCAATCTATTAGTCCATCCTCTAATAGGATGTACCAATTCATTCTTTAATAAAATGAATCAAGTTTTCTACCTCGTCATGGTGTGTTAACACCCCTAATTAAGACCATTTATAATTTTATAAGTATTATGATCTCTGAAAAGAGATATAGCTAGAAAGATTATAAATGTTGATTAAATATTTGCAAAATTAAGTTTATCCACATATCATTATTTTTGTAACTATAGGTCACTGTTTTCTTTTAGGACCCTTTGACGGATAATGTTCTCTTGCATAAACAATTTCATCATGTAATTCTCTATAGTTTTTAATATCATTAATGATATGGAGAAAATAAATAAATATAAAATTATTGTATTTTAAAATTAAAATAAGTGCTTAAAAAATTGATGGCGATTGTCATATGAATCTACAACCATGCATCTAAAAAATTGTCTTTAACTTGCGTTTAAATCAATGAAAGTTAGAAAAATGCAATGCACATATATCAAAAGTAAACCTATTATAGATTTTTATATATATCAAAATTGAGAGTTTCAATTATCTATTTACAACACTTTAATTTTTCTCTTTTTAAAATATGCACTTCGTCATACTTGTCTTTTTTTCAAGAGTCTTGAGTTTTATATCACAATTTAAATAATTTATTATTGAACATAAAATATAATTTATATATTAAAAATACTCATTTATCATAACAGTATATATATATATATATATATATATATATATATATATATATATATATATATATATTTTTTTTATATATTTGTATTATATAAAAAAAATATATATATTGTGTAATATATAATATATATATTA
>Ga0123342_1000911_pt1 | contig 49104 bp, 18 predicted proteins | sample Turbeawhitnodule_FD_89960 | JGI IMG/M metagenome (GOLD analysis project Ga0123342, IMG submission 89960) | Root nodule microbial communities of legume samples collected from Mexico - Turtle bean Mexico white nodule | ecosystem: Host-associated > Plants > Roots > Nodule | place: Mexico: Nepantla...
TATATTTTTTTTATTTTTTGAATATAATATATATTTTTTTTTTTTTATATTTGTGTTTTTTTATTTATATATATATATATATATATATATATATATATATATATATATATATATATATATATATATATATATATATATATATATAATTTGTCAGTGTTTCCCTTTTATTATGTATTTGTGAATGGTAGAAAAGACAAGTGACACTATCCACTATACTAGTATTTGCAATTAGGTGTTATGGTTCGTCGACTTTTTTTTTCAATTAGGTGAAATCGGACTATATTTGGATAAACTTCTCTATGAATATTTGTAGTTGAAAAAAACAAGAGGTAAAATGAATTGAACTTCTCTATATAATCTAAAATGAAAGAATTTATGTACTTTAGCTTTTGGAGAAGTTAAATGAAAAGAGCCTTTGTGGAAGTTAAATGTATTAGTTTAATTTAGCTTATTTGAGAAACTTAATTCTTTTACCTTATTATTTTTTCTCTTATAAATACTTATGGATGATTTTATCCAAATATGACCTAAGTGCATTAAAGAAACACCGACTGAGCAGAAGAATTCTGTTCGTTTAGCATGATTGGGCTTTTGCTTATGTGGTTATTTTTCGGTCTCTGACATAGGAGGAAAGGTTCTGGAAATTTTATGTGATTCTGCTGCCTAACCTTAAAATGATAAGCACTCAATGCAGTGTTTTCTTTTCTCTCATTTGTGATTCTTTGAACTGTTTGCTCCTGCAGTTGGTGGTTTCTTAATATCCTTTCTTTGGTATGCAGTGCAAATTTTGTGGCAGGGATGGCACTGTGACCATGATCGAAGGCAAAGGTAAACCACTCACCCAGGAAATCAGTGAATCAGGGAAGTACGCCCCATTGATGTTATTTGACTGCAGGGGATACGAGCCAGTAGATTTTGTATTCGGTGATGGATGGAAAGTTGAGTCGGTGAGTATCCTTTTTTTATGCTATGTTTTCATTTTTTTGGTCTCATTTCTGTGGTCTCTTTCGATTGTTCATTGTTGCTGCTGCTGACATATAAGCTTAGGAGTTTGTATTGTATATATAGCTCATATACCCACTTTTTTCAATTGAAACAAATATCACGGGCTTAATGGCATCATATCTTTGATCTCTTCTGTTCTGATTATTCAGTCTTGCTGATATATATACTGGGTATTGTAAATATCTCATATACCCACTCTTCTCCATTGAAACACATGATCATGTGCTTCCTTTGGTTTGGTTTGATGCTTAGTGTTAATGATTCAATTTATTTTGTTAACTGTTACCAGTACTTATCTATAGTATTTATCTAAAACCTTAGGACTGGGACGAATTTGATATGATTAATTTCAAAATCTTCTATTCCAGTCTTCAAAAACTAAACCAATAATTATATCATATATGGGAAGGTGAGCATGTTCAAAATATTTTCGATCATAACAATTTGCAAGATACAGCCCTTCTCTACCCTCTTGAATAAAATTTCATTAGAAATTTCCTGGTGCAGAAACCTGTAATTTAACCCGATAGCCATATTTTTAAGACTTCCTATAAATTTTGGTAAGATCATAATTTTCTGCATGTTGGTCATATTTCTAACTAATGCAACTTAAACTTTTGAAGCTTGAGGGAACCAAATTTGAGAATGTTGACTTGTCAAGTGGAGAATATGCTGAGTATGACGAGAAGGGAGAATGCCCAGTCATGATATCCAATCTTCGAGCTACTTTTGAAGTGACAAAGTAGAGAGAACTGGTTTGCTCTTTAAATATTTTCTTCATGTATAAATTTTACTGTTCTCTCCTAGATGAGCTTTTCAGCTCTGGGTTGCATCTTAATCAGGCAAGAAATTGTGGAATCTTCTAACATTACATGTTAACCTTGTTGTATTTCTTGAAGAGGATAAAACAGCTTCAAGTTCCATGTGATTGATGAAGTTTACTTTTCATTTCATGTTTTGAAATGTGTATGCTTTTCAGTTCTGACTGGATTCTGACATGATCAAAAAAGAATAAATGAGTTATTAACATTATAAAATATTTAAATTTCAGTATTAATATCTTTATGTTAATTTTATCTCCACTTTTTTCCTGTGATAACAAGTCTGAACAAAACAAAATTAACTACATTAGGTTATAAATACTTGGCCTCCTAATAAATATTCAACATATGAATATTTTTTTCTTTATAATATTAGTGCGTGTCTATATATATATAAGAAAGTCAGGTAATGGTTAAAGTGTTAGAAGTGACAATATCATTTTAATTAAATATTTAATTGTTAGAAATGTGCCAACTTCAGAGATAAAAGGAGTGTGAATGGCTTCTTTTTTTCACAACACCCATAAATATTTTATAAAATATAAATATAAATATAAATTATTATTATCCTTTTGTTCTGTTTGCTTTTATTTGAGTATGGTACTAAGTTATTCCACAAATATTTTAGGTTTGCAATAATAATAGAACAAAAACAAAATTGAAAGAAAGTAATTTTATTGACATTGTACTCACAGTAAATTTTATATATAAATTAATGTTAATTAAAATAATTTATTTTTAATCTTATTTTTGTGTTGTTATTGTTGTCAACCTAACAAGGATATACATAAACTAATAACATTTAAATAACGAAATCACGAGATAAAAATAAAGATAATTAAATTTAAAAATAAACACACGAACTATTTTAATTGAAATTTTAAATAAGAAATCAGATTTAAAATAATAAACTAACTGGTGAAGAGCGTATCTCTAGTTATCTAAAGTATTTTATTTGAAATAGTTAATTACTAATGTATTTAGCCACTGTTTTTTTTTTTTTTGTTTCCTTAAAATTGTTTAAACGTCAAATTATGGGCCCCGATTAGGTTTTTTTTTTTTCATTGGATGAAATAACTGCCAATTGCCATTAGATTAAACAAGGTAAGAGAGAGTGAACATAAAAGAATGAAAATTGGGTGTTTTTTTTATGCATCAAGAAGAATAAATATTTAATTAAATATGTTATCATTAGAATTTTTATTTTTAGAATTTTTATTCTAAATTTTCAATTTCCTGAATTTGATCATCTGAATTTTAAAATTTTATTTTTTATGTTCATTGACTATTATACTACTAATGATGTAATGACGTGAGTAATTTAAAGTGACTTCTATTTCAGAATTAAATACTTATCCTATTTTCAATTATATATTTTATTATTAAAATGTCGCACTTTTGTAATTTTTATCATTAAATTTTCAAATATTTAACATTGATTTTTCATTATTATCTAAGTTTCAAAGTGTATATACATTTTACATTCATTTCAATTGGATATTAATTTAATGATGCAATAGTGTGACCAATAAATAAAGTGAAAAGATAGTAATGTGATTATATGACGAATAAATTAAGCAAAAGTATTATATATTAATTAAATATTTAATTAAATATTTAAGTGTTTTATGTCATATTGTAACACTTTTATTATTAAATATTAAATTATTTGTTTGATTAATCTGTATTTTATTCTAGCAACCAGCTTAGAATTGTAGGACCTTAATTTCTTAACAATGGTAATGCTAAATATTCCACCTAATTTTTTAATATTGTCTTCCGAATAAGTGAAATAACCATACATCTACAAAAAAAATTATATATAATAAAGTAAAACGAGAAAACCAAATAGACAAATTTAAATTTTTTTAAAAAATAATAAATAAAATATAGAGTTTTTTTATTTTTTCAAACAAACAACCTCTATTTTCATTCATTTGACATATGTTACTCTTTCTTCTCTCCCATTCGGTCTATTTTTTTCTTCTCTCTCAAATAAACACTTTATGTTTTGGTGTAATTTTTCAAAAACATACCAAAATAGATCAATTTTAGTTAAATTATAGAGTATCATAAATCCTATTTTAAAATACAACATAGAAGTTGAATTTTAAAAATCAAATTCTAATAAAGAAGCTGAATTTTAAAACACAACTTCTAATAAAAAAACATATTTAAAGCATGACTATAATGTAAATTTTTAAAAATAAAAATAAAAACTAGGTCTTAAAAATAATTGAAATTGTATTTTGTAACATGACTTCAACTTATACATATCTCATTTCGATAATTATCTTCAAGAAAATAACCCAGAAATGTAAAAAATAAAATAAATAAAAAATCACATGTTTAGATTTCAAATTAAAGAGGTAGTCTAAAAATTGGTATTTTTCTAAGTTTTATTAAAAATAGTCTTAATAATATCCTTAGGGTGAGTCAAAAAGTTTGTCTTTCTTGTTTCATGAGAATAATGTAATTTTTGGTGAGCAATCTTGTGGCAATCTCCAAATTGTAAACCTTAAAAAGTAAAAAGAGAAGAAGAACAAAGATCCATGGAATTAATATTAAACAAAAGTATGATCAAACATGTCTCTTTTGTACATTCAAAAATGACTAAACTTGTGTATGAAATGGGGTTCACTCTACCACCTAGCACTCTCCAGCAAGGCAATTATCATCATCATCTCATGTCATGCCATATTATGAATCTCTAGTATCTAAGAAGTTTGTTCTACATCTCTATTTTCCCTCCAGTTTCAATGGAAAGTGACAAGAAAATATGTGTCAATAGTCCAATACCTTTGAATCCACCATATGTAGCAAAGGTTCCAAAGCACTAGGAGCAAATTTTCTGGCGAAAAGAACACAAACTGAAGAGTTTCTATTGTTGTACAAACATCTATGACCTCCACGAACTCTATTGAAAAACTCCTCATTGATGTCATTTCTTCCAAATGTAGCTGGGTGAGCTCCACCCCTAGACCAGTCCACCCAAGTTATGCTCCTGTTGGCCAAAACATTTGCTGCTTGAATGGTGAGCATGGTGGGGAAGTAGTGCTCGTCGACGTAGCAAGCCGGCCGGCAATATTGTTCGAATATCGGATGGAACGTCGAGTCTTCAACTATGGTGATGGCGAGCTTTCGGTTTACTTCAAACCATTGCGAGCCCTTGCGCCACTTGGTGATGTTCACCAGAGGGGCCATGTTTTCGTTGTAGCGCCCTCTTCCAAATGGACCCGGATCATCAAATGCACCCACGAAGCTGTGTTTGGACTTCATTATGTAATGGTAGATAAAACTGAAGTTGTAGATGGGAATGCATGACTCAGAGAGAAGAATGAACCACTCGTTGGAGAAGTCAAGCAATGCATTAGCAAGGAGTCTTCTTTCAGCATCACACATGCTCATTCTTCCCCACTCAGAAACCTGCAAAAGAAATGCCAAAAGATCAACATCAAAGATGCGAAGAACAATGAATGTTCACAAGAAATTCAAAAGAACTTATCAACTCTTACAGAAATTTTTCATGGTCAAATTGAAAGTTAATGCAAATTAGAAACCAGTATAGCTTCCAAGCATGTTAAATGCTGGATGGGAAGCTCAATGCTAAGAAAATTGTAAGAGAGGTTAAGAAAAAGAAAATGCCACAAGAATAACCTTAAGTTTTGAATTCCAAAATGTAGCAAATTCATGGTGTAAAAGTAAAAGCTTATAATACATTCATGCAAGGTTATCGATGGTGGAAAGCCAAAATTCCACCATACAAACATGCCATTGAGGCCTATGGCGCACAGGTGGAGCCTTCCCTTCACAATTGCCTATGGAGAAGATTTTGAAAAATGCCATGTTATAGCAGTATGGTGAGGAGGCTATAATGATTGTTTAACAACATTGCATTTATAAGCTCTTTGGTTCAAGTTACGCATTTGTGATAAAATGTCTGTATATATAATGTGCACATATGAATCTATGCATGACCATGTTAACACCTGAGTAAAAAATTCAATGCAACCACTACGGATCTGCAGAGGACACATGTAAACATTGCTTCATACTTGTTTGAAGTTAAACCATTCTGTGCAAATTGACAATTCCATTACAGATATAGCAAAAAGACACTCAAAACATTAAAAAACACAGAAAAAATTACTGGCTATGTTAGTCTACGTGTTTACAACATATATCTTATCTAATTCTCAAAGTAAAAGGGTCATCTAAACGGTTTACTGTTTACCAGCCAATTAAATCAATTCATGGTTGATGTTTTTGAAGGCTTTTATGAAATCGATTTTTATAATCACTGGTTGTGCTCTAAGCTTTTACCCAAGTCAGAGAATTTCCCGAATCTTACGTTAATTGTAACGGGTTTAAGGTAGTTAACCTCCAATTAGGAAGCTAACATTGAGGGAGTTACTTTGACCAAGAACATCAGATACATGAGACTGCAAGCCCGTAGCTACCAAAAGCATCAAACAAGAACAACAAAAGTCTTATGCCACAAGATGAAGTTGGCTACATGGATCATATAATACTATTGGTCTCAATTAAAGACTAAATCCTTTAGAGATATTCATCATAAGATCTCTCTCGAAGACTTCCTGTAGAGTGCCATTCTTGGTCTCCCTCTGCCCTTTTCATATGATTAATAACCACATAAAATCTGAAAACCACAATCCTTTAACATAAATAGAGATATAAAACTAATCGCATGCATTCTTCTAACAGTGTAAACTTTTAGGAGCATTAGTCCTTTGTATAATATTCAAGCTTCCATGACCAAGTTGTTTGGAATTAGATCCTTACCACCCTTATCCTGCATAATTAATTTGATTTTTTTTCACAAAATAGAGTGTTTATGTGTATTGTTTACACCTTAAGGACATATAATGGCTCTAGACCCGATCTTGTGCTTTTTACCTATATAGCTTAAGTTTTTTAAAAAGTAGGCCGTTGAGCTTAGCAAACACTAAAAGGGTCCTCAATGATAATCTATTAAGCTAACTTTTCCTTCTTCCTGTAAAATCCTACATATGTGTACATTAATCCAATAGGACAGTATCTTAACTCAGGCTACAAAGTTACCTAAGTATTACAAAAGGAAACAAGGAATACATCTATCAAATATACCCAGGATAATCTTCCTTTTACCTTTCTATCAACTTATGTTTTTCACATGCAACACTACATAAGATTTGTAGATACAATGATATTTCGTGAACGGACAATTCTTAACATGTAACAAGTTATAGATAATTAGGTAGTATACTTATTGTTTTCTATGTTCTCACTCATCCAAGGCTAATACAAACCATGTTTCATCTAAACACACATTCTAAAACCATCTTCATCTTCTAAGTAAAATTTATAATTCTTTTAATCACACAGCTATTGAAAAAGTACTACCTTGACTCAAGCCTATTAGAAACCTAAATTCACAACATGGTAAACCTGCATGTTTTGCATCCACTAATATGACTCTTCCTGAATTCCTTACCTAAGAGTCTAGCAACTCGATGCACTAACCATGTAACACTCATAAGAAAATCAACATTACCAACGCTACACCAGGCAGAATTCAGACGGTAAGATATACCTATAATAAAATGCATTGATGCCACCATCAGCAGTAGCTAAATTCTTGTAAAAAAACTTAAAACAAGCACAAACAGAGCTTAAGAGAAGACATAACATTTGTGAACAGAGATGAACTATAAAAAAGTTTAAACAACTAAACTGGCAGCAACTTAGCATTGGCAACTTCAGATCAGGGGGTGTCTGTCTACTAGGGTAAACAGAACAAATGCAGTTTCATCAACAAATAGCAGCATACGATGGATATGGCCATACCTGGCTAGGGATTTGCCTGCCGTAAAAGACAGATGAAGGAGGAAACTGAGGTTGATATGAGGGCAGTGAATGAATATATATGGAAAACAACTTCTCATGCCCCTTGAGAAATCTCTCCCAAAGGGGTGCCAGAGGCATTGGTCCCTTGGTCAGGAACATGAATGCAATCTTGGGAACTCTAGGATATGGGTAATTCTTGATCCTTGGAACAAAAGAAGCTCTCCACAGCAGTTCTTTGTCACTCATATTGTGGATCAGGCTCAAAGGTGGCTTAATCCACTTATCCAAACCACCAGGCTCCTCATAATAACATGGCTGAAAATTGGAATTCACTGTAGTCACCACACTCTCAATTCCAAAATGCTTAACCGTGTATATGCTAATGACCGAAAACACAACACAGACAGCAAAAAACAACACAAGGAGCCGCAGTGGTCTCAAAGGCTTCGATTGGCTGCTTCTTTCCTTCCCCTCTTCAAGGGCCACACCCCTAGATTGCATCTTGCTTACAATTACAAATCAAAACCAAAAAAAAAAAAAACAGAATCTTCTATGGCAACCACCCTCTTGCTTCTATGTAAGATCCGATTTTGAACGCAAAGGAAGCCACCACTGAATAAAAAGGAATGAAATTCATCATATGGTCATCAAAACTTCAGAAAATGATGTGCCACAACATAAACCCCGAGATCTAACAGTGGTGCCAGATCAACATTCGAGCATGTGATGTTAGGAACAACAAGAAAACAGCACATGGGTATTGCTGATAAAACAGAAACAAAAACAGCACATGGGTAATAACAAAACAGAGATTTTCTAAAGAATAGAAGCAAAAGGTAGGATTTTTATTTTCTCTTTTTTGGTGATCTTACCAAACCAAAGATGAAAAGGGTGGTGCAGATGGAGCGAATGAAGGAAGTGAATAGTGAAAACAATAAAAAGTGTACTGAAAGATGGTATTGACTAGTAGGTGTGGATTTTGGAGATATTGATGAAATAAATGAATGAAAAAAAAAAGAGTGAATCTGGATTTGTTGTTAAGGTTGTTGTTCCTAAGACTTCTCTTATTCAGAGTTGCAACCTAGTCATGTGAATGTGAGGAATAATAATAAGGATACAGAATCTTGAAGCTGATCTCAAATTTTCTTGCCCCTTTTTGTATCCCACATTAAGTGTATTTACATTGTTGCATTAAACTTTACTGTATCAGCCCTCTGATTTTGTAACTTCTCTTGTTCTTTTCCTTTGTGACAAGACAGGAACAGAGCTTTAATAAAGCATTTACTCCATTTTTAGGAAATTTTACTTTTAACCTCTCACTGAAATTTAATCAAATTGTTGACAATAATGTAATTTTATTATTTTTATAACTGTATTTATCTCCTATAAATTTGAATACTTCTGATTTTATTTGAGTTTTTCTCCAAATAAATCTCTTTCTCTATTTGATTTGAGATTGTATACTCTTATCTCTTAATAGGAGTAAATGTAATTTATCTAAAATGTTTGTGTACATCTCTAAATATAATCAATTTATAGCATGATTTATTCTTGAGGTTTTTTTTTTTATAAACTTCTTTGTCTACTTAATTTGAGATTGAGGGTTGTGTTGTGTACCCTTGTTTTTTAAGAATTTAATTTACGTGAAGAGTTTTTATATGTTTTATTAATTATTAACTGAAATATTTAGTAAAATTACTTAAAATCTTAGAAAAAGAAAGAAATATATTTTTTATGTTACTTGGAATTGGTTGAAGAAAATTTTAAGAATTAGATAATATTAGTTAAGATAAAGAATAAAAAAATAATATTAATGGTAATACTTGAAATCAGTTGCAAATAATTTTAAAAATTAAATTACATTAAGATTTAGAAAACAAGAAACCTCAACTTATATTTCAAACCATTTAAACTTTGAACTATTTTAAAGATTAAACATTTAAACTTTTAACTATAACAATAAATAATTAATTACAAATTATAAAATAGTAAAATTTAATATATATAATTTTATCAAAACATTATTTAAAAAGTTATATAACAACTCTTTATTAAAAAGAGAAGTTATTTAATGATTTGAAAATAAAAATAATTTATTTAATTTTTATCTTATTAAATAATAAATTACTTTTTATTTATTAAAGAATAAAATTACCTACTTAAAATATTATATAAAAAGAAGTTATCAAATAATATATCCCATTATATAATAGTATAAGTAATCTATATGGAAGACGATTAAAATATTTATATATATACATATATATATATATATTAAAAAATAACAGATTTATTATCTTGAAATGTTGAATCAAGGTATTATCATAATATTTTATTAAATTTTGATTTATAGTTTATTTAAGCATTATTGATAAAAACTTACATCTCATTATTGTTAAATTTTTCTAATAAATCCATCTCAAAACATTTAAAAAAAACATATATAAATTTTTGTAAATATTTTTTCATGTATCTTTGTATATAACTTTGCTTTATTCATGACATTTTGAGCAATAAATTTCGATAAGGAGTATTCTAATTTTGAAATAATTTCTTTACACTTTTGAATTAAAGATGATTCTACTTGTACACCTACTTTTGTAACTTCCCTTATTCTTTTTCGTTTTTTAGGTAGGAATATAATTAATTGAGTTTAAAACTTTTCTAATTTTAAATTCAACTAGTTAAAATTCATGTTTCCTATTTTTAACTATCTATTACGATAATTGTTAAAAAATATATTTGGCATTTAATATTTTTAGTTACGTGACATATACTATTTTTGTATCATCAATCTATGTTAATTAAATTCAAAATCGTTTATTTATTCATTTATCGTAAAAAATGGTTATGAAAGTCAACAAATTTCCATAATAACATTGGGAATTTTGTGATTGTATAATTGTATAGAAATTCTTACATTATCAGCCTATTTATATTAAATTCAAATTAATTTATCTGGTTTTGTTGAACATTTGTTAGCATCAATCTTGGGATTATTTATTATCTTAAAATTATACAATATATAATAAAATTATTTAAAAAATATATTTTTAATTACTTAAAATCATCTCAATTTGAGTTCCTTAAACTATTGGTCATGATTTAAATAATCCACTTTTGACTTTTTGTTTAGATTTCCAAAATAATTCTCATACCAGTCTCAGTGGTGGTTGAAGAAAGATAACAAAATCTTTTTTTTTAAATAAAAACTTTCATGTTAGGTATCACTATGCCAAAGATAACAAAATCTTTAAAAAGTAATATTGTGATGAAATTTAGAAAAAAAAACTAATTTATTACTTTTTAAATTATAATTATTTTTTAATTCACAACTTTTTTTAAAATAATTATACAATTTTTTATCATGTCTTTGTTTCATAATATTTTATAACTTAAGTAGATGTCACAAAAATAATATTATATCTCACTAATTTATTCTGACTAAAGTCAATTTACATTATAACTAATATTTTTTTTCTCATATTTTAGAGTCGTATTCCTTAAATATAAAAATAAATAAAGTTTTTTCATTATTAAAACTATTAATTGTTGTTTGTCTACAAAACCTTACAAACCCTTCACCAACCATGCCATATTTGTATACTGACATTAAGATTCAAATTTACACAAACTTTGTGTGATATAAATGCTATCCATTTTATTTGTACACTTATTTGATTTTTTAATACATATTTTAAAAAAACAAACCAAAAATATTTGTAATTCATGGGCATAAAAGTTTCCCATTATCATTTGAATGGAATATTTCATATTTTCATATTAAAAAAATAGTATTTTGTTTGATCGTTTTCTCCAAGCATCAGAATAATATTATGATTTTGTTTGCTTTAATTTATTAATACATATTTTTTAAAGAAATTAAGAAATATTTTATATTTGTAATTTATGGACTTTAAGAGTTTGACGTTATCATTTCAATAAAGTATTCCATACTCTCGTATTAAAAGAATAGTAATTTATTTGTTCAAGTTAGCATTATGTTTCTATTTTAAGTATATTGATAACTTTGTTAAAGTAAATTACCACAATATTATTAAAGTCAATTACTATATATATTGAGTATTATTTTTTAAAATTGTATTATAATTTTAATTTTAATACATATTTCAAATGATTAATGAAATGATGATTCATTTTAACCTCTTCTCCATTTTTATATTTATAAATGTTTCAATCTCAAATGAACTAAAAGTTTTCCATTTCTTTCAATTAAAGGTTTGGTCATGATTACATGAAAGTCACAGTTCGCGCAATTTTCTAATTGGTGCATAGATCCGTTGGTTTGTATGATGATGATTTCATGAGGTATTCATTTAAGTTGTATGATTGTTTGCCACATATATCTTTTTTTGGGTTAACTATGAGAGTTCTTTATAGGCAGACTTAAGAGTAACTCTAATAAAAAAGGTTATTGTTAAGTTCATGTATAAGGCTTTTATCACTTTTAAAGTGATTCATATTTATTTATTTTGTATTACCGATAAAAAAAGTTTATCAGATAATATCGTTATAATTGCTACTCACATTCATATAAATAAATAAATATATATATATATATATAATTAATGATTATCCTATATTTTTTTCCTGTTTTTTATTTATAAAAAAATATAAAAATATACAAAATGTTTAACTTCCCCCTAGTTTGTATAGACAGGGACGGCATGAAAGATTAAAAAAATGTATGCTTTAGCTTTCAATTCATTAGTTAATTAATTAATTCATTAATTAATTATTGACAAACTATACAGCTATATATCAACATGGGGTTCTCCTAACTCAAAAGGGACCATTTTTGACAGTGACAAGTTGAGAACTGCGTATGTCTTAGGTCAAATTACCTCTTACATAAACACACATATATGTGGGGAAAAAAATACATCTATTTTTTATATAAATTTGCAAATTTTCATATGGTCTTTATTTTTTTCTTCTATTTTATTTATTCTTAAAAATTATATTTCGGTTTTAATCTCTATAGATTGTTTATTTATGTGTTAAACGATGAGCTATTTGTCAAATGACACATAATATATATATATATATATATATATTATTTTTTATTTTTTTTTTCTTTTTTAAGTTTTTTTTTTTTATATTTGAGTATCTACAAAGATTTTATTTATATTTTGATTTATGTTATTTATTTACATTCTTAAACTAATGAAGAAGTGATTTAAGTTAGCAATTAAGTAAAACTAATACATGTATTTTTTATACATATTTGCTTTAAAAAAATAATTAACTTAATGTAAACAATGTCGTTTCTTTCTATTTATGACTAGTATCTTCTAATTTATTAATTTTTTTGTGTGCAATAATGACACCAAAAAAAAGAGATGTAAATAAATTAATATTTAATTTTTTTAACCTTTTTAATTTCTCTTGGTTTTATCAACAAATGAAAAAAATATTCAAACCATCACAACAATTCATTTTTCCATTCAAACATTTTTTTGTTTAAAATACATATTAATTTTATTCACATCTTCCACATTTACAACTCAAGAATTAACATACAATTACACTACAAGCTTTCTAGACTCTTTTAAGCGTTTACTTCGAATAAAAGATAAATTAAAATATACATAAATAATATAATAATTTAATATTGTATGATATTACAAATAATTTTTTATATTTATATGTAAAAATTATTACTAATTAATTATATCATATTAGCTTTAAATATTTCCATATTTTTTAATATTATTATCCTTTTATTGATTATATTATATATTATGCTTCACACACAAAAATTGTTGGACTTTATCCAGCCGTTTAAAATAGGGAAAGAGGAGTAAAGAAATAAAAGTGTAAGTCTTTCGTTTTCTTCACTCCATGATTATTGTACTGGTATGCTAAAACCGAGAGGTTAAGCCGGAAGCTAAATAATAGACATAACCGAGAGGTTATACATAAAAGAATAAAACAAAATATAAATATTATTATAATAAGGCCCAATTAAATAGAAACCTGCGTTAGGGGGTGCGTAAATAATAAAACGGTGTAGAAAGAAAGTCCAAAGGTAAAGTGAAATCCATTAAAGAAACCCTATAAATAGGAGGTCAACGTAAGACTGATTTTTATCTGATGAACATTACATCTTTTCCGACTTTTGCATCAGAGCGACTTACAGGTACACCCCCCCATCTGTGTGGAGGAGAAGCCGAGAGCACCTATCTGGAGGAGAAGCCGATAGCACCCAATGTGAGGAGAAGCCTATAGTATCCAGCCCAAGAAGAAACCGAGAGAATCCAACCCAAGATTAGAAGATTTGTATAAGAGTTAAATCTTGTCAACCTGATTCTAGTGTTCTTGGTCCTTGTTGTAAGAACAATTATCATTTGCAATTCAATATTTTTAAAATGATTATTTTATTTTTTGTGTTGTTACTTTAATGGACTTTTGAGTTACTTATTATAAAAATCTTTTAAAATAAATGTTTCATAAACAAAAATCAAAATAAATATGTTAAAACATATGGGATGTTTTCGAGAACATATGATAGGACATATATGGTCAAATAATATTAAACTCATCTCTTAATGAGTAAAACAAACATCTATTTATATATTCAATATCTCAGTCATTTTTAAATGTTTACTCGTGATATGTTTATCTCATGTACCTTTTGAACTAAGTGAACAAGAGATTAATTGAAACTAAACAAACTAACTAAGAACTTCAATCAAAGAAAATAATTGAAAATATATTTTGTCTCAAATATTGTTTACCGCTTATCAGTTTCCAATTTTTCAAAATTCTCATATTTTCTTTCAAATTTGACTATGAACTTTGTTTCTTCGTATTTTTGCAAATGATTTATGTTTTGGAGATTTTATAAATTCTATTATCTTATTCATCTACTTATATTTTGTTTTCTATGTTGATTAAAAAAACAACTTTGACTTTTGCTTGATGAGACCCACTCGAAGTGGTAGACGTTTCTTTCAAATCGTCTAGTCTATGTTGTTTACATATGACTCTTTCTACACATTCATCTTCATTACACTTGATATTTATGAAGTTTTCTCTTCAGTTGAGTTTTGACAGATGTGTTGTTGGACCGTTTCCTTCGTATAATCACTAGACGGTCTAGTTATATTGTTTACTCTAAAAAATATTAGACCATCTATTGTGCTTAAAAACACAAGATTAATAGGAATAACAATTCAAACCCAAATAAACCAAACTAGATGAATCATAACTAAAATAATAGATTTATCAATGACTATGGTACAATATTATTAAAGCTTTAAAGTATGAGTAAAACTATACTCATTAGTGACATGCATATTACTTTCAAAACAAGTTTTTTTTTTAGAACATATGAGATTTTTTCGAGAACAAACTTCTTATAATATATTATTTTGTTTTTTAGAACAAACTTTTTAAAATAAACTTTTCAAAACCCTCCATAAACCTTCATCTCTCTTTTTGGGTTGAAGAATTCAGAAATATTACTATAAATTAAAGAATTTGAAAGTTTTCTTGATTAGATAATTTAGAAGAGAAAAAATATGTTTTGCTATTTAATCTCCACTAAACCCAACAAACTTAACATGTTACTTTCTCTTTGTTCCATCATCTTTAGCCTCTCCTCAACCAAGACTTTCAAGCTTTTTTAAAAGCTCTCGACAACACCCCATAATGTCTTCATTATTGTCGCGAAACTCAGCAACAATGGTGTAATAGGAGAGTAAGTGCATCGGAATAGAAAGAAGACACAATGACAACAATAACTATACTATATGGATATTTTAGTCTATTTGTTGTTAACATGAAGGTACAGATAACAATTATAGGGTGCAATGAGCAAAACACAAAGCCTAATATGATCCAACCTACTAATTTGTATCTTGCGTGGGCCCTATCTATCTATGATACGGAAAGAGAAAGGAAATGGGAGAGGACTCCTTCTTCATGCACCTCCATCACTTCTTCAACCATCTCCATAAATTTTCAAATTCTCAAAATTATTCTTCGGTAAAAAAAAAAGAATAGAAACAATGTTTTACACTACAAATCACGTAATTCGGAAGTAAAAAATTACAATTTCTAGATTACATAATCCAGAATCCATTTAACAACTCACAATAATAGATCGTGTAATCCGTAACTTATTTTAAAAAAACCTATCGAATTACATAATCTGGAAGTAAAATATCATTACTTATAGATTATGTAATCTGGTATGGTTTTATTTTTTAATTTTTGACTTATGGATTATATAAGTGGTAATTTTTTATTTCTGAATTACATAAATAAGTTTTAGATTACTTAATCTGGTATTATGAGTTGTTAAATAGATTTCTGATTATGTAATACAAAAGTTGTAATTTTTTTCTTCTAGATTATTTGAAATTTGTAATTTGTGATTTTAGATTATATAATTTACAGTGTAAAATATTGTTTTTATTTTTATTTCTTAGTGAAGGGTAATTCTAGAAATTTGAAAATTTATGGAGGTGGCTGAAGAAGTGACGGAGGTACAAGAAGCAGTATGGGAGAGAGATTGTAACACAAAACGGAGCGAAGCTTGAAGTTATGGATCGAGCTTCGCATGACCCGACCCGACCCGGACCGGCTCGTTGAGTTTCAGTTACCTGGGCCAGTAGCAAAACGACGACGCTCTACCTGTGTGAGAGACACAGAAGAAGGAAGCCCTTGCTCTCGCCACCACTGTAAAGCGACGTCGTGGGAGTGTCTCGCTGCGGCGCCACCGTCTTCTTTTTCCAACGATAAACACTCACTTCCCCTTACTTGGAACCATTCAATTTGGACACCCAAAACTTCTCATTTTTCAGGTAAGGTAAGCCCTCCTTTGCCTTTTCATATTCTGCATACCTCATTTCTGGTCATATTTTAGATTTCTCAAACAAACAAACAAACAAACCATATCCCTGTTTAAGTGACGATTAATATTCATTATCGTGTTTCAATTGAACAATCTGAATAAAATATAAGAATTTTTCGTTTTTGAATTCAAATTTTCAGTGTTTGCGATCAACAAAACCCCCACGAAGATACAAGTTTACGAACAGAATAACACCATGCCGTTAAAGTAGAAATTAAGCAAATTTAAAAATAATAGAATCAGAGTGTCTTTTAAATTGGGTCCGATACCTGGAAATTTTGATTAAGGAGACATGCCAAGTTAAACGGATGTAGCGTTGCAGGAAAAAATTTCATATTTCAAAATGTATTTTTTTTGGACTTGTGACTTATAGCAGGCATTTGTGAAACTACATTTAGTTTTGCTCCACTGCTTTTTGTATGATATTAGAAACAGTTCAGTCGTCTGGTAGAGCAATTGGTTAGCTTGTTACTTGATTGGCAGTTTACAAGTACTCAAAAAGATGCATTATCTTGGTGGGGTGGTGATGTTTGATCTTGTGTGATCAAGAATGATTGGCTCTGAGGTTTATTACACTTATAAGAACTTAATGCTCGTGTGGATAATATTATTTATTTAAGTTTATTGCATCGGTGTTTTCTGAATGCTGACTTTAGAAACAACTTACCTGTAACCCTTCTTTCTCTAGCTAAATTTTGATGTGCAAGAGGTTTTATCTTAAATGTACTACGAATGTACTTAACTGAAAGATATTATTTTATTTTGAAAGTTGCGATACAATCTCCTTGGATATGGAAATATTTGAGACATCTCTTATGGTTTTAGATTTCAGGGTAACCGAAGTGAGATACTTTCCCCTTTGATTTGTATGGTGTTATAATTTTAGCTACTGTAAAATCCAGCGCAAAGCTCATAAATTTACAGTGTCAAACAATTGTTTAAAGCAGGAAGAAAATGAAGATTGTTGCAGTTGCAGTTAGGTCATTAAGTGTCAATTTGTCACATCAGTTTTATCAGACTCATACGCTCAGAAGTCTTTCCACTTGGAGATTTACAGGTACTTGGTCTGTTTATTGTCTCCTTTTGAAGCTATGTTCAACCTTGTTGCTGATATTTTGGTAATTGATTTTGATGATTTGGCTGTATACGTGTTTGGTTTCTATGAAGTTTGAGTTTGTGAATGTTTTATGCTTAACTCCTCTATGATTGGAAGTCTGCTTATGAACCAAAAGGTCAAGGCCAAGGCTTGCCAGCCTGCCTCTTACCATTGTTAAAAGTGGAAATTTTATTTCTCATTGCATTTAGAATTCTGTCACAACAAAGGTTATACAACTACAAATAGCTTGCTCTACAAGGAACAGAAACAGTTGCAGCCAGTTGTCGCATGCCAGCTGACTGGGCTAAACTAACTATTACAATATTAACACATGATAGAACTAACATGTCATGGTCCCTAACATCTGAATAAACAGTTTTGAGTTGAAATTTAGACTGACTAATTTCTTTATTTGGAAAAGAAGATCAAGCTCGATTATTTAGCTCACATGATTCACATTTCAAAATATTACAAATGGGTGAGATTGAGAGCCCTTCTTTAGTACTTAATTAGGTTCAGATAATGTGGAGATTTATATTCAGTGTCAGTAGTAACAACAGAAGGAGATTAGTCTGCATGAATGATTAAAAATATGCACCAATCATCTTTCCATACTCTGGTCCTGAATGTCAAAGGAGTTAGAGAAAATGGTATTTTAACAGTTAAGGAAATGGGTTAGTTGGCTGATTGAAGCTAGATTTAATGGACAATCAGGAAAGATTAGAACTGAATCCAAAGGTATGGGTGGTAGAGAGTTCTTGACCAATGCCTGTAGCTTTAATCTCAAGGCCATTTGCAAGGGTGTTAAATAATTTTTGTGAGATAAAATTGGGATGATAGAAGAATTACCAACTTATCAACAATATGATCAAAAGCATGAAATTGCAACATCCAGGATCCAATAACCTAATATTGAGAAAAACAAAATACGGAATTACCATCCTGAGTCACTGAGGCTGAGGTAAATATTGAATGAACTGCCTTTAGTTTTGAAGATTCTCTGTATATGATGTGAAAAATTTATTCTTTGGAGGGTATTCATCCTTTTTCTAAAATCCTACTCTTGGGATCGAGATTTGTTTGTAATTCTGAAGGAAAATGCAAGCACCTCGTAGGGGAGGGGGATAGGTGGGCTCCTAGAGTGTAAGAGAAATTTTACATGGAGGATCGGGCCTGACTTGAGTTGGTTCTAATAGAGTTACAATCTTGTTGAAGGTGCAGCATTTTTTCTTTTTTTCTTTTTAAAGTTGATTAATCACCCACATCTTGTGTTTTTTTCGTGTGAAGTAGGGTCCTGGCAAATTGCTTCTCTTCATGTTCTTAGGTTTTTGTTTATACATGTTTTCCAGTGCTGAGAAGAGTTAACTCCACTTCTGAATTTTTATTTTTCACAGTATGTAGTAGGCCAAACAAGAAGTATATATTTCTATTGAATATTCAATCAGGGAAGGTTCACATAATCTTTGGAATAAGAAGGAAAGAAAAATGTTATATAGTAAATCTCTATGGATTTAAACTTTAATCAGATGAGAATTGCATGTGTTCTATATAATAGGCCTAGCAGATTTCTGCACGTTACATATAACATATCATTTGGGATTTTTTAGCATTTATTACTTTACCGAACTCATGTAAGTACAATAGTATGTGGTCTGTTGCTAGAATCACAATTTCCCAAATTTTATACCGATGTTTTAAATTTTTTATCTTTTTTATCTGTCTCTCATAACTGTCCTGTGGATTTAAAATTATTCCTTATGATTCTTGCCCTGTGTTTGAGCAGATAATCGAACTGGTGATCAGCAGGCTAACAAGTCAGAGTATCCTGAGGAGTTTGGGATGTTTGGAGAGAATCGTGGTAGATATGCCCAATTTGATTCCGCTCTTGAAAAGATTAACCAACAGGGAATAGGTAGTGATCATCAGGCTAACAAGTCATGGTCTCCTGAGGAGTTTGGGAAGTTTGGAGAAAATCGTGGTAGATATGCCCAATTTGATTCCATTATTGAAAAGATTGACCAACAGGGAATGGGTCGACAAAGATCTGGCTCAGGAAATGCTTTTGGTTCTGATATAATGGATAACCTAGAAGAAAATCATGACACTTTACTTGATGGAATGGATGGAAGACTGAAGAATGCTGCCTCATACTTTGAATTTGATGAGGAAGAAATTGACAAAGAAGATTATGCTTTTCGATATGATGCCAATTTTCCACTTGGTTATACATATGATACAAAGGTAAGTTGAATGACAATGCCTATTTTCCTTGGTTATCTTTTTTCTATATTTATCTTTAATTTTATATGTTTGTTTGTGCTTAATTCTGTCATATGCATGAGGGCATCAAATGTTGTATGTCTGAATTGATGATTGATGTCGTGATAAATTATACACATGTTTGGTAGGAGGTATTGAATGAAATATAGTGAAGAGTATTTTTTTCAATACTGATAGCAGCACGAAGTGACTGGCACCAATAATGCTATAATGGAATAGCAGGATGGCCATAAAGTTGAGATTATAGATCTTTGATGTAAATAATCATAATGTATATTATATATACTGAAAAATAAAAAAAAATATCCAACATTAAAGAGATATTCACAAGTTATTCTAAAAGAAAAAAAAAACTGTTAAACTCTAGGAGAAAGAGAGGTATTAAGCTGAAACTGTATTTTCTGAGACAATACGGATGCCTATTGTGAAAAATGAATCTATTCAATAAATAGAAGAACATTGATATCTTCTAACAATAAAGATATAGTACAAGAATAAATAATAACGTTCCTAATAATACATATATAATCTTGATTATATAGGATATGCTCCTCGTTACTATAATTATAACAAGAACGATGGGTATTGATTGGATGAGTAGCAGAATAGAGGGTGATAAAAAAAGGAACAAGATTTGCAAGCTATGACTGGGTAGCAACAGACAGTTGTAATGGTCCAGGAAGTGTGTGATTGTGGTTAAGTAGCAAGAGACACTAGTAACCAGTATGTGGGTGTCAGAAAATGTTGGGAATGGTTGGAAATAGCAATCCATTAGGTGAGCTCATGCGAGTGGGTAAGATAAAGGCATGTGAATATGGTTGGATAGTAATGAAAGAGATTTGCATTTCTTGATATCTTATGTGTTGGAGGTATCTTTATTGATTGTATCAATTAAAAATGGAGGGAATACGCATTTGGGAAATTTTGAATGGGTGTTCATGATGTTCTCCTCATGAAAGAATTTTTTTGTTGCAGTGGTTTTTAGAAGGTCGTTTGACAGAACAGAATACTGTTACTCTGTTTGCTGTCTCTTGTTTATCCTTTTTAATTTACACATAATTTCAGTCTATTGAATTGAAGGGTTTAAATTAGATCAATTAACATATACACATCTGATTGTTCATATACAATGGTATGTATGATTAACCAATAATGTTAAATGCTTTGGATTCTATCACCGGTCTTATTTGTCTGCTTTAAACAACTATGGCTACGATATCCCATTCACTTCATGATATCTCAACCTTTACTCTGTTAATGTTTATTTTGTATTATGTGGTACATATTAGTTTTCTAATGTGTGCAGTATCTTTCTTCATACAGGATCTGGATCTTACAAAACCTGGTGTACGCAAGCCTCCCGTAAGGTGGGAATTCAGTGTAACCACCAAAGAAGTTCTTAGGAAAGCAGATTTCAGGGTTAGCACTTATGTCAGAGTAGTTTCTTTATAGTAATGCATCTACCGTATTCTTCTGATTTCTGTGTTGCAGTGAAAATTGTCACTTGCATGAATATTCTGTTTTTGCATATTACTATTATGATAAAATAAAACTAACTTCACGACTTGCACGTTCTCATAGTGAGAGACACTTTCGCATCTCATTAAATGTTTTGTTAATCCGTGTGTGCTTTGTTGCATTGTCTTTGGTGAAAGCAAAACTGGAAATGAATAAAAATATTTTTATTATCACAACTATCTTATGTAGATTGTCAGGTTGTTTGTGTACTATCTTATGTATTCATTTTAGGATTTATGCGAATGGTGTTTAAGTCAACCTTAACCATACCATCATGACCTCTTCCATGTGTGTTAATATTAAATCAGATGTCTTGTATGTTAACTATAAAAATAAAAGATAATTGATATAGATTACAGATTCATTTGAACAAGCTGAAAGTTATCCTTCCAGTTTGCTTTGATCCATGGCTCTAAATACTGTGCATTCTTAGAACCAATTTGATAAAGTTGTATGAAAATTTCTGGTTAAGTTTTTCACTTGCAACTCAAGCCTAAAATTTTCTCCCGCTTCTGTATGCTAAGTTGTAATCGATTTATGGATTAGTCAATTTTAAATTGAGTGAAGGCAGATGAAGGCGAGGTAAATGTATGTTGCAACTCTGTCTAGTCACCGTAGCTTTTCTTTCATTCTTGCTAGTGAAACTATGATAACATATTCCCTTCATAACAAAGTATCTTCCTATTAAATATTAATGCTATTTTTGGAATGGCTTAGTAGTATTTATGTTTTCATGCAGAATGTTAGATTCCTGGCAAATTTCTTAACAGAGGCAGGAATTATTATCAAGAGAAGCCAGGTAAGTTCTAAAACTATATTGACAGTAAAGTTGTAAGAATGATGGAGGAAAAATAAATTATGGGTATTTCAGAATTAGTACTGCAGTGATTCCTCTTGTATTGTTTCCCCTACTCAAGCTTATTATATATAGAGAGTTTGTTTGGATAAAATTTTCTATAAACATTTATAGAAGAAGAAAATAAAAAATAATAATATTTTTTTCCAAAAGTTAAAATTAGTTAATGTGCAAGTCAATTTATACAAGTTGTTTCATGAATCATGATAGTTTTAACTTGTGTATAAGTTGATTTTAGTTTTTGGAGAAAAAATTCTCATTTCTTCCTCTATTAAGTATTAATGAAGAATTCATAAACTTGTTATATATTGTGAGATCTTAACACTGTTTCTTCTTGATCATTGAATAGACCGGCATTAGTGCAAAGGCTCAAAGAAAGGTTGCCAGGGAGATAAAAACTGCTCGAGCATTGGGCTTGTTGCCCTTTACAACAATGGGAACAAAGTCATTTGTTTTTGGAAAAACTATGGAGAGTCTTGATGAAGACTTTGCTTACAAAACTAAGACGCAGGACATGGATATGGAACATGATTTGGACGTAGTAGATCAAGCTTAGAACACTGGTGTAGATACTTATGCTTGTGGAGTTGAAGTAGCTTGCATAATCTCATCTACTTGTTCTTTTGTTTCTCTCTTTGGCCAAGAGACTTGAAATTTATTGGAATCTTAATTTTGCATCTGACACTTTTTTTTATTACTAAGGAACTTGTAATTTATACTTACACAAGGTTATGTGGCCTAATCTTTTTTTTTTTGGCCTAAATGCTTCACAGATGAAGTTCATGTTAAGAATTTTATGAATAAAGTAGAAGTTCGATAAATATAGGTAATTTTTTCAAACCAAGTTCTTTATTAATGTGTTAAATTGATAGAGGGAGAGCAACAGGGTTTACCATTAACCCTCCCTCCTTTAAATTTATTTCAGTTTCCTTTTTTAATGATATGATAAGATCGAATTTATTTTATTTTAAATGTTTTTAGATTTTTTTTCCCAAATATGTTGAACTTAACTTCACCTACGGGAAAAAAAGTTTGAAAAAATGGACCTCACACTACCTATTTTACTTGTATTCATTGTTTAAAACTGAGAATAGTAATGAATTGGTAAAGTTACTCTTGCATTATTGTTCATTTTAGGGAGTGTATGGCTTAAGAATTTTTTTAGTTTTACTAGAATTTGAAGTTGAAAGAGTTTTCTTTTTGTTATTTTACTTTTTAAAAAATAGCTATCAAGAAATCATATTCCTTGAGATTGTTTTTTTGATCAATTTTCCCATAAAAATCATTATGAGGGGAGAGTTTGGAAGCTTACTTTCGGAAGTTAATAAAATTTTGCACAAAAAAAGTACGCTATTTTTATTAAATATTTTAATGTAGTAAAGAAGGAATGATTTTAGTAAAAGTAATATATTACCCTTTGATTTTATATCCAAATTGGTTTAGAAAAATAGTGCATTGATTATTAATTTTTTTATGTAAATTAATCTTTCAAATATATGTTTTATTATTATATTGTAAGTTTTTAAGAGGATATCAGTTAGGATCGTTGACCGAGTTTTTTTGGAACATAGTTTTGACAAACATCCTTTGACACAAAATAATTAGCATAATTATTATACGAAAATTCTCATAAAATTAAAAAATTAATCTTAAAAACTGTCTTAATCTCGATTCAATGTCAGAGACCGATCATGATCCTATAAATAGACACATCAACTAATGCAAATATGTGTTAATATATTCAATTATCTTATACCAAACACTAACTTAGACATTGAGTACCTTTTGCAGGTACATCACCTATATCGATCGGAAACCGAATATCGCATGACATTCCCAACCAAAGTCAAAAGCTTAAGAGAGGACCAAGACATTTTTGACCTTTTAAAAAATTTCAAATTTCATCTAAAAGTAAAAATTTAAAATCCTTCGTTAAATTCATATTTTGGTCTTCTTATTTGGGTTGACCTGGACTGAATAAACTTCTATGGACCCGATGTGAGATTAACCCAACTTAATTTAACATGTAACGACAAAGTAAGGAAAGTGTTTTTTTCCACACCCCTGTATTTTGCTTCTTGCATCCTTACGTTTTTTAAAATACCAAAATTATCCTTCACAGTTTTGGATGGTGATGGGATGTGGTGATTTCTAGCAATTAAGTTTCGAGAATATATTCCAGAAGTGTTCCGTAGAATAAATGAATTTCAAAATCACTAATTCATAAGATAGAAAAATTCATTCCATAAGAGGATGTTCCATACGCCATTGTATTTTTCGAAATAGGAAATTCAGAAGACAAAAAAAGCATTCTCAAATATCATAATATATTTTTTTTATTTCTAAATTGCTAAATCCGAAATTCATGTTTGAGAATAATATATGCATGCACACCTTCATTTTCATTTTGGATTTGCAATTTTGCAAATATTTTGGATTACCCTTCCACAGTGCCAAGGAAAATCCAAAAAGAATGAGAAAGGAGGTATGCACTCACTGGCCTATGATTTTTAAAAAGTCTCTTGTCAATCCACAATTACATAGAGCTGCAAGATGACTAATAAGATAACAACCACGTTATTCAATTAATGAAATAAATAAAAACCACAGTAACTTAATTAAAAATATTTTTTTAAAAAATTTAATACACTAAAATAGTTTAATAAAAACAGATTAAAAATATCTAAATTTATAAAAAAATTAAAACATATTTAAAAAAAATATATTGAAAATTTAGTCAACACAACTAAATTTTTTAAGACTGAAACTTAGTTTTGGCCTTATTGAAGTCCTTACCACCATGCGAATGTAATATTTATAGTTATTGTCTTCCTTTAGTATTTATTGAGTTATCAAAAGCTTGTTGGTACTTAGAGAGTTTGGTGGAGACATTCTTTTTTTCTTCTTCTTTATTTCTTACTTTTGTCTTTCCCAAGACAAATTTTCAAAACACAACCCTTATGCTCTTTATGATATTCCCACATGTTTGAAATGTTGTTACGATAAAAAAAAAATTATTAAATTTTTTATTTGTTTCTATAATTTTTATAATTATAAATTTTTCATACATATTATTTTTATTGACTAATTAAATAATTTATTGGATTAGTTAATTAGTGGATGGGTCTAATATTCCTGCAGTATAAGTAGACACTTTGGTCTAAATTATGATTTACTTTGAATTGAAGCTTAAGTTGGAGAAATTTTGTCTCTAGGATATAACAAATATTTCTCATCTTATTATTAATTATGTGTGTGACATTTTCTTAATCTTTCCGAGAATAATCACATCATTAATCTAAAAAAGTATGCATAATGTAATTAAGAATCACACCACATCTTTTAAAAGATTGACACATGCTAAACGTGTTTAATTAGAATCTAACATTTGATACGTACTAATTTGTTTATTTCTAAATACTTGTGTAATAAAATTAATAATTTGAATTAAGTAAATAATAAATATTTTCATTTGCTTAGTTTAGAAGTAATCTCACCTTATCATATTAATGATATTAATCACACAATAAATTCATTTTTCTTAGTTTTTCTCTTTCTTCTTCACGCGCCTCTCATTTCGCGTATCATGTTTCACTTACTGCAGTATTATGGTATTTTTTTTCACTCTCTTTTCTTAATTTTGCTTTCATATTTGAAGAATTTTAAATAAAAACTTAAATATATTTAATGTTTAAAATCTAAAACATTATTATATTGAACAATTAATAACTTATAAAAATAAATAAGAATGTATAAAATTATTAAGTTTAATAGACAAACGATATTATAAAAAGATTTTGTCTAACCATTTTGCTATTGCAACAACTTTTTTGAGGTCATTATGATTTATAAGATTCTATTTTAATTTATAACTGTGTTTTTTTTCATTCTTTTGATCTTAATAATCTAAGATCGTTTAGCATATTTTTAATGGAATAAAGTGAATTAAATAAGTTATGTCACCTTTATTTTATATGGCCTTGGTTGATATCCGAGGACAAAAAATGAAAAGATAAAACAATGTAACGCCGAGTTTGTTTCTTGTTATGATATTTTAGGGGAATGAAAGAGAGACTCTAACAACCGTTTGGATGCAAGTAAATGAGACGATTTAATAAAATAAAATATTTTAAATTATAATAAATAATAGAAAAAAATTCAAGTATATAAACACACCCGTAATTAAACCAAGAATTTTACAAACATTAATACTAAATTATTTTTTGTATGATATTATAGAAAAAAAATCGTTTTATCAAACTATAATAAATTATGAGGAGACACGTTTTTGTGTATAGGATTTTTGTCATATTATGAGAATGGTACTATAAAAAAAATATATTTTAAATTACTTTGCATTTGTTTAGAGGAGGGGGAGAGTGAAAAATTATGTTATTTGAATGTGAAAAAAGTTAATAGATTTGAGTGGAAAGAATGTAGATGAAGTGATTGAAATGTAAACAAAATTAATTGACAAAATATTCTATCATGAAAATGAGAAGACTTTCAATTAAAATAAAAATAAATGTTTAGATATATATATTTTTTGATTTATTTGTAGAATTGGTTTCAAATAAAGAATAATTTTCATAATTAAAAAGTATATATATTTATGTATTATTGTGGTTTGAAATTTGTAATTAAAGAACAAATGTAATGTTTAAATATTTTCAATCAATGTGTTTAGGTAAAGAGAATAATATTAGTAATTATAATACATGGTGTTGATGGAAAATTAATGTCACATTAAATTTGTTAACATTCTATTTATCAACAAATTAAGAATAATATGACCATTAATTATTGTAATTACAAGTTGATTTAATGCAAACAAGACATTGTATAATCGATTAAGTTTCAAAACATAATTCATTACGAATACACGCCTAATCAATTACAATTAAAGATATAATATGTTGTAGGAGTTATTTGATTAAGGGCTCAAACATATTAATTGAAGTTTTCATGCATAATTGATTACGAAACATGCCTAGTCAATTACAATTAAAGACATAATCTTACGTTATAGGATTAATTGATTAAGAGTTCAAATATAATAACTCAAGTGTTCACACATAATTAATTAATTAAAAATACATACCTAACTAATTACAAAAGAGATAATCGATTATAATGAAGATTATAGTGAAGTAATTGATAAAGACTCAAATATAATAGATTAAATACTCCAAAAATCATATTTATATGGTATCCATTTATCAAGAAAAAAAAAAACATTCACGTAATATCTTCAACCTCATATATAAACAAAACAACAAAACACCATTTAACATATATGTGATGCTTCTTCCTTCCCCCTTCACTTTCTTTTCACCAAAATAAGCCCAAATACACTAAACCAAAAACTACACTCACCATAAACAAACACAACCCTACATATATTTGTTTAATTTGCATAATAAACTAATTACTGTTCTAAAAGCGTAAAACCTGAAAAGAGAGAAATAAAAAAATAAAAGTTATAATATAATGAAAGAAAAAAAAACATAAAAGAGAGAGAGAGAGAAATAATGAAAGAAGAGAATGCATTATAATAGAAATAGAGGGAAAAAACTAAAACTCCCACTAGTTAAAAAAGCAAAAATAAGTGCACATTTACTTTATAGTTATTATGTAAATATAATAATTTCTTAATGGATGAAAAATAAAAAATTTATACCAAATAAATATATTCCACTACATTTTATTATAAGTAACTTTTTTATTTTTATCATCATCAAAACATCCATTATTTATTCTAAATAATAATTATTGTAGGTGTTGTGCGTGAAAGAGAGAGAACAGGAGCAAGTGGGGCAAGGAATTTCAGAAGAGACGGCGTCGTTTCGAAATAGTCATGTGAAACCTGACTTTTCAGAATAGAAGCAGATCCAGCTGGCAATGGACCTATTGCCAGTCTGTACTTCGGGCAACTACCCGAACTGCCCGTAACGTCTCCTCCATCCTTCTATATAAACCACCATTTTCGCCTCTTCCCAAAGCGAACTCTCACTGCCCCCAACCAAACCCAAACCCTAAATACCGAAAACAGAAAAATCGCAACAATACCAATGGCTCTCTCCAAAGCAATGTTCATCGCCGTAATGTCGGTCCTCGTCGCCGTTATCTCCGCCGCCGACGCTCCGGCCCCGAGTCCGACGTCTCCCGCCATCGCCGTTTCTCCGTCCTTCGTCGCCGGTGTTGTTGCTGCCGTTGCTGCTCACGCCTTCGGTTCTTCTCTCCGGATCTGAGCGTAGCTCATGGATTTTCTCGTTTACCTGTGTGGATGTTTAGTAGACTGGAAATTTTAGTAGCATTAGTATATAATTCTCTCTTTCTCTCTATTCATGTCTCTATGTAGAGATTATATATGTTGATTGCTGGATCTATATTGTTTTTACGAGTTTAGTAGTATTATTGTTGTTATTGTGATCATTGTTTCTAGTACATAATCGATTTCTTTTATATATATATTTGAGCTGCACTTTTTGCAGTTTTAAGTTTTTGTGTTTTGTTAAATTTATTCGTTGAGTTGGCTGTGAATTTTACTTTAAATATTTGTAGCGATGAATTTTGTTTGACTTCGCCTGAAACTAAAATTTCTCCGAAAAATTAAACACGGTTTCTTTCTTCAAATCTATGTTCGTGAAAAAGTTATAGTTCCGTTCAATTCCTGTAGCTGTTGTAACGAAATCAAGCTGTTTGATCTCTGCTGTTGAAATCGCTCTACGATTTAATGTTTATTTCACGCATTAGGTTCATTCTTAGCTGCTCTCAAGGTAGTAGTAAGAGATTGTTCTTTCTTTATTTATTTATTATAAGAATTAAATTTTAAGAATCTGCAATAATTTATACACTATTTTAACTACATATTAATAAATATGTATTGCAATAATTACATTTAGAGAATTTAACGTTTGTATTGCAGACTATTGACGTTTACAGCAAATTTCAAGCATTATTTGAGTAAGTTGGCTATTTTTATTTCTTAAAATAGAATAGTTATTTTACATTTAATTTGGATTATAACTTAACATCAGAGTATCGCTTTCAAAACAATGGACTTCTAATGTTAATTTCGTAACCGAAACTTTTTTTATTAAGGTAATATTTTAGTTTTAATTTAAACAGATAATCGTATTCCTATTAAATGTTTGTGCATAGTTTTAGTTACTTTTGCTTAATTAATTATACTCGCGGAAGCGTGGTTCCTTCACACAATATCACTATTGGAAAGATGACGATAATCTCTATTAACTAATTGCCATTTGGCAGATTGAAAAGAAATCTTCCGAATTACGTTTTCTCGAAAAAGAATAGAATGAGTTGGTGGACACCTTTTTCTTAGGTCCTCGTAAATGCCCTTTGAAATTATACCTTTCTACCTTTTTCTTTTGCTCAGTTGCGTTGCCATTTCTTAATGGAAGCTTGTCAATTACACCAACAATAATTCTAATTTCGTGCGTAACATTTTTTGTATGGTAAATATTCAATGTTTCATATTTTCAAGATATTAAATACATTAGTTAATATTTTTATAGAATGGATTTAATATTTTATCAAACAAGAAATTTTGCGCGAAAAATAACCGCGCTATGTCCTTTCCAATACTTTCAATAACTGTTATTTTTATTGGTTAAACAAGGCACTTGCATGGTTGATCTCAGTGCAAATATCAATTAATTTTATTTTATTGGATCATTCCTTCATTTAATTGACATTATTAATGTTTTATCTCAAAGTTCAAGAAAAAAGTAGTTGAAGAAAAATATTTATTCTTGAATACTATATTCGTTTCTGAAATTGATTTTCTTTATACTTTAAGAAATAGAAAATAATTAATTCTAAGACAAAAAAATATTTTAAGATGAAAATACCAGTAATTTATTTTTATCTTTATATAATAAAAACTTTATTTTGAAATGGAGATAGTATAATTAAATACTACTAACTGCCACTAATTTATTTAACTGAAGTGTGCAATTGGCATTGAGTTTGTGGTGTCATTCCCCATCTAAGCTCGTTTGTGGGTGAAAGCAACACACACAAATAAAATTGCCCCAATTGCTTCCTTGGAAAGTCTTTGGAAACTTTCATTACTTCCATGGAAAGGCGTTGAATAATACTCTTGCACTACTGCCAAATCGAAGCTTCATTTTTGAGAAAGTGGGTGAAATAGAAAAAAGGATCATTCAAACTTTTCTGGTAATTTTTAAAAATTTTACATTTCAGAGACATTGTATTTATACATATTTTTATGTTTTAATATCTTTTCATTCATGGATAAATTTATTTTTAGTCTCTAAAATTTAAAAGTGGACTTTTTTTTTATCTTAAATATGGCTAAAATTTCACTTAGATGATTAATAATTTCAAGTTATTTATATGATATTTCATTTTAGATTCTTATAATCAAATACCCAATTACATGTTTATTTTTTAAAATATTTATTTTAACAATATTTAGTATAAGACGTTCGGACAAAGAGAACCAATTGTTTTCAAATTACAAATATTAAAAATTTATTTTTTAATTTAAAGTATAATTTTGCTAAAATTAAATTTTGGTGTTTATACCTATGAACAAGGAATCAATCCCTTAAATTATTCCATGTTTAGCTGTAACAGCATCTCTCCCCTTAACCAACAATGATGTGTTTAACCATTCTTTAAAAAGGGGTTGTCTTTGTTGCCAGATACTAACCAAAGAAAAAGTGGTTACAAGAACATTTTGAAAGTACTAACATTTCTCATGCTTCTTTTCACTTTGGAAAAAGCAGCTTCTTTATTAAAAGAAATTATCTGTCATTGCTTCTCTGTGGATGGTGAAGAGTGCAATCACTGCCAAATCTTTGTACCTCTTTCAATTCATGAGTCACTCAATTTAGTGGACCAAGTCTTTTGAGTAGCTAACTAAGACCACCTCATTCCTTAACACTTTCAACTTCTCAATTCATGCTCTTTCAAGTACAATGACACTGCTTAGACAATTATTTTCATAACAACCTCTATGAAAAGAAAACATTACAAAATAAAATTATTTTTTTATAGGTTGAAATGAATTTATATAATGTCAAAAAATTGGAATTATTGCATGTAGCTTTTTCGCGGAATCCCATGGTTCAAACATCTTTCTGGGTTATGGTGTATAATAGGTTGTGTTAGTTTCTATTTTATTTTTTTTAAATCAGTCACAAAATTTTGATTACTTTTCTTGTTAAGTTCTTATCTTTATAGAAGAAAATAATTCCCACAACATATGGGTACTTGATACAGTTTCAAAAAATTGTGGATTTGTTTTAAATTTTAAGTTTTCTAACTAAAATTTAAACACTCTTACACACACTCAAAGATAGTGAATCCAATAATAAGGTTGAAAGGATGAGAGAGAAAGCAAGAGAAGGATGCTAGTGCCATTTTCCAGCTGTCACTGCGTTACGTTGCGTTTTGGAGTGATGAGCTTGGTTGAGAAAAAAACCCTATTTATAAAAATTTTAGTACATTTCTAATCGAAATTGTTTATAAATAAAAGTATTGTTATATATATAAATTAAATATATTAAAGAGCATTTTGAATTTTTTTAAAATTTTGGAGGGAACGAGCCTTTTGAAATTTAAAGAGAATTATTTATAAATTAAAAAAAAATACTTTATGTTTTATATACATTTTTTTTTAATTTTAAACATCTTATGTGTGTTAGATTTATATTAAAATAGAATAATATTTTTTTATAAATAACTATTTTAACTAATCCTCGGGTAGAGAACTATCTAACCTATATTATTTTATTAAATAAAATATAGGATACCTATTGAATAAGATTTAAACGGTCAATATTTAAAGAAAACCAATACGTGAATGAGTTACTTTTATCCTTACTTTCAAATATACTGTATTATATTCCATTTCATTTTTAATAATAAATGGTGGAAGGTCTATTAGGATTATAATTACGATAGAGATGTGTCACTTTTTTCACTTTTTTTTAAAAAGAATAAATTATGATAAATTTAATGGATTTTAAGGTCGATATGTCCAAATTCGTTTATAATAAGAAATTTTGATATGTCTAAATTCGTTTAGTACAATAAATTTTTGTTGAGCATATTTGAGATTGATAGTATGTATACCTCATTTTAAACGTTCTGATCATTAAACTGATGAATGATGATAAGGTTACAAATTTAGAGAGAAGATAGAGGAGAAAAGAAAAATATTTTCTAGAGAGATGATGATTATTTTAAAATGAAACTTGGATGATAAAATACTAATATGTCATTTTAATTATATCATTTCTATTCTAAAGCTATTTTTTAGATTCTTACACAAACAAAACACAACAAATACAAAAGTAAGCTAACACAATAAATTAAATCAATCAATATATAATATACATTCATCACATTATCACTCACATCATCATACATCATTTATTCAACAAATTCACATTTCAACACACATTCTCAATAATAAATTGACAATATATAAAAAAATTACACATGAATGATTATATAAGTAACAAGAATTCTTGATTGTATCTCATATTATCAAGGAAATTTGTTATCACAATACATCACCTGAAATACTCATATTAAGTATGTAGTACAAAAAACTAACATTTAACTCATCAAAATCATTATAAGTAAACATAGTTTCAACTTCTTATGTTATTAGGGTTTCTTACATCTACTTTACAAATCATGATACAAAAAACTCCTTCAATTTCTCAACCGTCAACATCTTAATCTTTGTGACTTTACACTGTAACTACACATGATCATAATACCATCATAGGTATCAAACATTACACAAACCAATACATCTTATCACATATATTCATTATTCATAAATCACAATCCATAAATATCAATTCAATTCAATACATATACATACATAATCATTACGTAACACCTCTTGTACTTAGAAAAAACATTTACAATTAAGTATATGTGGCTTGAACAAAACCCCATATGATAATAAATTATCTTATCATATGACTTATCCTTTTTATATTATCATTTGACGTTGAATTTTATGGTTTAAACAATTATTTGGATGTAGAAGTGATTACTATTTTTCTCATCATTTATGTATAATCATTTATATTCTAAAGTAATGGTGCAAAATTCAAGCACGAGAGAGAAAAACTATATTACTAAAGAAGTAGTGGAATGTGTATACACTAAATATCACCTCTTAAGTGATTGCTCGAAGTTAAAATGGTATATGTAGAAAATCAAAATTGTCATATTAACACATAAATGTTCCCAAACATATAAAAAAAACTATAATTATGTCATAGAACAACTTTTATCGAAAATCATCTCATTTTATTTTGTAAGTATCATCACAACTCATACAAAAATTTCATTCAAATTCTTAATTAATGTCACCTCATCAAGTTTTTGTTTGTTTATTTTGTTTCATAGATTTAAATATTTTTAAGAGAAAAGTTTCTTTTGACACTAAAAACATAATATATATTTGACAATCATTTATAATAATATTTTAAATTAAATAAATATAATTAAAGTAATAATTTATTAGATTGTGAAGTGGATATGTTTTACGGTGTAAGTGACAAAGTATCACCACCCTATTTCTAATGTGTAAGAACGATTTGGATTGGATGACTGAATAAAAAAATAAATTTTATTTTATTTTATTTATAATAATAATTAAAAATATAAATATTATTAAAATATTTTAATATAATCAATTCTTTAAAAATATATTAAAATATTTATAATATAATCGATTATTGTGCGAAAAGAATGTGGTAATTTTAATTTTATTCTTTTCATACGTACATAGAAGAAGCATGAAGATATAATATCTAAATAAATTAAACAAATTATAGTGAGGAAAAATGTAAAGTAAAAAAAGTTGATGGTGCGTTGCATGAATTTTGACCTCCTTTGAAGAGCAAAAAAATCTTGGTCCTTCTCCTACTACCACTCTTATTATCATATGCAATGTCTCATGTGACCACCAATTTCTTATTATGAACAATAAGATGATTGTTAGAAGTCACTGTCATATCATACACATCCCTCTCTGGTGAGACAATTTCCTTGCCTTCACCCTCTCTCATATCTGAATTCTAAATAAGAAAAAACACAAACAATGAATATAATCCTATATGTTTGTTTTTTAACCTTTACTGACCTAAACATTACAAATAGGGGAAATAAATGTATATGCATTGAGAAATCCTTTTTCTATTGAAAAAAAAATTAAAGAAATAAGTTTAGGGGAGTGTGGGTTTATGAAATTTACCTTGTGGGTTGATCTAGACTGCAAGATTGAAGAGTTTGGGATATCAATGAATTTTGAGTAAAGTATGGGCACTTTTTCTTTCTCATACTTACGGATAATCAATGAATTTTAAGTAAAATGTGAACTTATCTTTTGGTAGGTCACTAGTGTTCATCTCATTTATTTTACTTCCTAAAAGAAAAAGGTTTAAATGTGATATCTGTTAGATTTATTCACAAGATTTCTTATAAGGGGCATGAGTGTTTATTGGTGAATGAAGAGAAGATGAAGTATATTTTACTATTTGTTAAAATATAAAATGGAACATACAATATGTAGGACTTAGTATCTCATGTGTATCATATAAGTGAGACATATCATATGTAACACTTACATCTCTTTAATTTCTTAAATGGATCTCATAAGTTTGAGATAAAAGTGGGATTAAAAGTAGTGAAATGTTAGGTAAGGTATATTGGAAGATGGGAGAAATTAAATTTAAATAGGAAATAGGTACCATAAGTTTTAAAGGTAAATTTTGGATATAAATTTAATGGTAGGAGAGACATTATAGGTAAGACTTGAGAAGCAAGTAAGAAGAAGAGAGAAGAAGTAAAGTAATGTTGAGTCCAATATTATACAATAATTTTGATATATAGGTGGTATTAAAATAATTATACAAGATGTTGTAAATTGTGATGCAGAGTGACAAGGGTTTTCCCTGTGTTTGCATACAAAGTAATTGGTCCTTCATCCCTCCTAATGCGGTTGAAAATGGATGTGATTTGAAACTAGTGTAGTTGTAGGCTTCTGATTCATCTCAACAGTTTTCCAAAACACAAGCAAAGCAATATATGCCATGCCACACTAAAATATAAAGAACCTTCTTCTGGTCCCAGTAGTGTCCCAATTGCATTTACAGAGGTGGGACAATATATATTACATAATATAACAATAATCATAGTTTGGTGTTTACTAGAGCACATTGCAGGAATTACGCACTGAAACCCCTTTGCAGAGAACTCCAGGGATTGGCAGGAATAGTGACACAAGCTTGTGCTGAGGCTTCACGCATTTGCTCCTCCTTTATTCCTACATTGCACATGTTCGCAAAGGACCTCATGTGTTTCATCCCATACTGAGACAACGATCCACAATGTGTCTCAAAAGTCCTTACCTGCATTGAAAGTAAGTCATCAACAACAGAGACCCAACTCTGTTTCAATTTCAACAATGTTTGCCCTTGTTCATGATCAAAGAGGTTATTTTGCAATTAGAACCCATCACAAACCATAACTACATCATTGCTTCAAGGGTGAAGCTAAAAAAGCAATGAATCTAATTCTACATACTTATTTATGGAAAAATCTATCTATCATATTAGCTTCAGAAAAAATGATACCATGGTTTTGAGGCAGTCCCAGTCATCAACAAGTGCGGATCCAGCCGGTCTTACAGCATTCAGTAATTCAGGAGCCTTTTCAATGCCAAATAAAAGCTTTCCAACAAGTTCCACACTGTCGTCTATATGCATTCTGTGAGACATTACTTCCAGAACTTGTCTCCGAGCTTCATTTTTCTTAGGAGAACCCTCAGGAGCTTTGCGGAACTGCCAATAAACAGTGTAGATGAAATTAAGATAAAACATAGTAAGCAAAATTTTATCACCCACAAAATAAAATGTGTTCTAGCATTTAGTGCCAAACATCATGGGAAAAAAGGTTACTACTAGCAAGTAGCATCAAGGCATGAGATGCACATAACTTTCCAAATCTATCGGTTTTAGTTTTACTTCCCCATTTGTGATATTGACTAGTTAGTTCAACTACTACTTTTAAATACTCAAATATATGGTTATGATATCCAATGCATTGACGCTTATACTTATCTCAACACCGAGGAGCATTGATTTGAGCAAACCATAAGTTTTGTTCCCGTGATCAAGCAATTAATTCATAACAAAAAGAATGAATATTGCACAAAAGAGATACCTTATCCCAAAAATGGACGAGATCAGCATCCCTTTGGTTGACTGCTTTTGAAGATGACCATAAGGAGTTTTCATCCACGAAAGTCAAATTCTCATTTGCAGGATCTGTACCCAAATAATGGTAGAGAATATCCTTGCTAAGCCCTACATCACCATACTGCATCACGTGAGAGCCATAGTATAAACCTCCAGATATAGTCCTCTCTTTAACCTGTAAAGGCAGGATAAATAAGGCATCAGCCACAACTCTTATCACATCGCACTTATAACTGAGCAATCAAGGTATTGAATTATATTCATATATTTATATCATTTAATTTAAAAAATTAAATCAAGTTATCAACAAGAACTTACCAGTTTATATTGTTGGTGCAAAGTTTCTGTTCGCAAATTGTGTCTATCACTGCTCACAAGTAAAGAAAAATAAAATTAATCCCATAAAATTTACGTTATTATTTATGTAAAGTACAATTCTTCTGACCTACAGCAAAAACAGAGCAAGTGGAAAAATAAATAAAAACAACTTTATGATAAAAAAGCGTCTCGAGGAACAAACAATTTGTATAAAATTCTTTCTAAGGACATACAATACGATAGTCACAGGCATTGAACAACTCCATTGTGAATGCATAGGTCTTGAGTATATAGTATTGCATCATAATTGATCTCATTTATGATCTAATTGGTTTTCCCTATTATGCACATACCTGTCTTCCATCCAAGCAACACTGTACAGGTCACCCAAGCAGGTTGAATATTCTGGGGGAGGACTAGGATCCTCCCCAGGACAATATGTTCCCCAACTACTTTCATCGGCATTCGAAGCTGTTGTTGCATAAACATTGATATCTTCAGGAAGAAGACCTTCAAAGATACTTCCAGATTCACATGCCTCCAAATAAAATACCTGCACCACCATTGTTTAATCCAAAGATTTAGAGTGTTGAAAACATCTTATTACACTCTTAGCCAAAGCCCAGAGTTTTTTCTACGGGGGAGGGGGGTAGGGTATTATTTACCCAAAAAACAATCAAATCTAAATTTAAAAAAATGATAACTATTAGAAACTCACTAGGTTTTTATACGTTCCAGAAGCATGTTTTTTCTTCAATACTTCATTCAGATCAGATGCATAAATGTAAGGACCAGCAGGCGACCCTAAAATCCATCCCCGTGTCAAAAAAAATCAAGTAAGAAATAGCAAGGAGCAGATATTAAAATTATTAGTAGGAAGAACCAATTTGTCATGTAATGATCCAATAGAAAATGATGACAGAAGAAATAGCGGTCAAAACAATTTGGATATCAAAAACACTAAAGACCATGTATCCCACCCCTCTCTCCCTCTTCTTTTTTCCTTTTGCTATGTTAACTGTAATTTTACCTTCATGTTACCCACATGTATTAAAAAAGAATTCAAAAAAGAAATACAGAGAGGCAATCTACTGAATCATGGGATATATAATAGTCTCTAGAAAAAGGATGACAATATTTTTTTTTATCAGAAAAGTATGACAATATTATATAACGGAAAAATAGGATTACGAAACCACAATGAATGACTGTCATTAAAATTTTCAGTGAGAGAACTCAGAAGCAACTAACCGAGCACCCCTGGACCACCATGATCAGAGTAGAATATAAATATGTGATCATTGGGCCCACTATTCACAACTTTCCCACTGCCACCAGTAAGTTTCGACTTATCTCCAAGTAAAGCAGCATAAAAGTTATGAGCAGTAACCTCTTCACCAGTGTAATCCTATCAATCAGTCCACATATTAGAGCCTATCAAACTTGAAATAGCAATAAGATATTGATACTGAAAAACCTAACATAAATACCTTTGGAACTCCTTTATAAACATCATCTCCATTTGGACTGTTAATGATGACTCCACGCCTTGGATTTTCCGAATTGAATGCAATGTCATCATACATAAAAACAATGATATTTTCATCTTTCAGGCCACCTTTCCTCAGTAATTGATAGGCATGACAAATATCGGCCTGATGAAACAAGAAAAAATAGACATTAAAACTAAATAATTATGCAATACAGAAAATGATGTTAAATTAAGGGATTCCAGTGTTGTTTTTAGTTTTTCGTGCACATATCATCGAAACATGAAACAGGTTTAAAGTTGAAAGTTCTGTAGTTACAAAATAAAAGCAGAAAATTAAAACAAGAAATAAAAGAATAACCTTTTAGAATGAGAGCCGACTAAGTTTTATAAACTCTGTTTAAATCATTGTCCTTATCTTTTATCTAAGTTTTATAAACTCCATTCATATCATTATGATCCCATCATAAAGGTTACAATTAAAATGGCAAAAAAACACAACTAAGACTCCTACTAAAAGATGGACCGCAATCAAAACGGTTTTCCAACATGATAAATTATACATCTCAGATTAATAAAACATTGAACTACAGGAACCAAACTTAACATAATTTGTATTTAAATGTGACAATCATTATCAATTTATTCAGAGAAAGCATTGATAATGATTTTTGCGTTGAAACTAAATTGCAATCACTTTCGAAACGGCACCAAATTGAGATTGAGTGTTGTGTACGATATCAATCGAGTATAGAAATGTTAATAAATGTATTTTTTTTCTTGCTTTTAAAAAACATTATTTTCTAGTTCAGTCTTTTGGATGAAATTCACGTGAGTCTCGTTAAATATATGAATATCAGTAAAGTTTCTTAAACGATGTAATGACAGAGAACAAAAATAAAACATTTAAAACTATAATACAAAAAACATATATTATAATAATGCCAAAATTTAAAGAGAACAAACATACACACTAGTTACTACGTCATATTGCTTCACAAAAGAAGGTGTTTGCTTTTCAGTGAGAAATGTACACAGACAAAAATACAAGAGATATTATAAAATCAAATTAAAAAAATATTAAATATTTCATCTTAACATAAATAATAAAATACAATAATTTGAGTTAAAGAAAGAAAATTATAAGTAATCAAATTTCAGAGTGTATTTTCGTAAGAAAAGACAAATTTAGAGTGTATCATCAGCATTTCTGTTTTCAAGCCTTGCCTCCCTCACAATTATTGCTAACTCTGGTTACGCCCTTTTTGATAAAGAAAATCTCACATCTCTCCATCCAGTGACTCCCTTTTCTAAGTACGTGGTCCTTACATAAAAATAGGATACATATCTGTGTTTTTTAATATTAAAGAGAATGAAATAAATGCAATTTTTAAATTATTGAAAAAGGACACTCCAAGTGTACAATTATTCTCTATATTATAACTTTAAATTAAAAGTCAACAGTTTAGGTTGGTATTATTATTACGCAAGAGAATTGCTGATAATAATAATAATATGTTAGCAACTTAGCAAGAACACAAAAGAAATCCTTAGCCAGGCAAAAAAATTACTCAAAACACAAACATGCTTCGTTCCACCACCACAGACAAAAGTCAACTTGAAATTATTAGCGCAAATATTTATAACAATAGTAATAATAAGGTCTAATTATTTACTTAGTTCTTAATTATTTTATTTGTAATCTTTATACTTCAACACTATTCATTTTACTCCTAAAATATCCTTTTAATTTGTCTAAGTTAGTATATCATAGTATAGTAGCTCGGATTTGTTAACAGGTACCGCAACTTATCAGGTTCACATAGAATTTAACTTGAATAGACACAAAGTGACTAGATTATTTTTTCAAAATATATATATACTTCGTTTAAATTTCAATTAGAAAATAAATTGAAATTTACGACATATTTTTATTTTTACTGAATTTTGAAAAAAAAAACTGTTTAATTAAAACTGAAAATTTGTTTGAATATGAAAAGTGATATCAAAGAGTTGGTTGAGCCGTCAGTTACAAGTCACGTCTATTTATTCAATAGGTCATTTGAACCGATAAGGATCAGAGATTCAATGGTCCTGGATCGGACGGTGCACACTCTCTGAAACATCGAATCTAAATATTCCGTGGAAAGATTCACGATCGAACGGTTGCAATAATTTCTAATAAATTGAAAACATAAAAGCATTAAAAGTAGTAGAATCGCGAGAATAGGAGATGGACCTGATGTCTGTAATTCCAATAGCCGCTCGAACCAGCGAAGAGGATGGCCCAGCGCGTTCCATGGACGTTGTCGCCGTTACCGGAATCAGACGGCAGTCGGAGGAAGTCTCCGACAAGGTCACGGCCAGCAGAGACGAGAGCGACAAGGAAGAGAAGGAAGAGAGTGAGAAGAGAAGTGGTGGCGGTGGTGGTGGCCATTGGAAGAGCGAGGAGAGAAGAGTGTGATAAGTGGTGATTGGGGAAGTTGAACAGAGCAACAGAGATTAAATAGACAAACAATAATTGCAAATTGGGTTGCGGGTTACGGGTTGCGTCGGGGTGACGAATTGGATACCTTCCTTATTTTTGGTTACATTCATAACGGAAGCTTCACTGTGGGACCCACCTTCTCTTTTTCTCTTACGCCATCGATAGTGCTTCACCCATCCCTCACTATTATCAACGGGAGTGGTTAAGAAATTTGGATACTATAATATATATATAAATTAAAATTTAAAAATAAAAATGTTAGATTCTCTTTGTATAGGATCGTGGGCCTGGAATCGTAAATCAGATCAATGTGTGGGCCTGCTACTCTCAATTTTTGTTTTTACTAGTTTTACGTTAAAACTTTTGTTTACTCTTTAAATAAAACATCTCTTAAATACACTTAAGTACAATAATTGTAAGATTCGGAATTTTTTTCTCGAGTACATCTCTGTGTTCGTGTGCTTATAAATTTAATTTTAAATAATTTTAATTTGATAACATAAGTTTTAATTAAAAGTAAATTTATGATAAATTAATTTATATTTAAAAATATCATATAAGAACTACTTTTATGGATCAGTAATTTATATTTAGAAATATCATATAAAGGTACTTTATTTTTAATTTGATTTTGATTATAGAAATACAATCTTATCTCATAAAAAATTAAAGATAAAGAATAATAATTTGAGTGCATCTTTGTTCCCTTCAACACACTATTTGCCATTCCGTAGATACTTATCTGTTTGTGGAATCTCTTACATAATTGCATTTTCATATTCAAGGGTCTCTTTTGATGTGACATTGATTTGAATGTCAATTTTAATAAACACTACATACTTTTATAAACACTACAATATTATATTTATTATGATGCTTAATCTTATATATAGATATTATGCTATGGTCATCATTTAGGTTTTGATGAATATTACTTCATCAAATTATTGCCTTTTCAAATTAACTGGGTAATAATTACATTGGCCATACTGTGAATTCTGTTTTAAATTCTATCTACTTTTCTTTAATCATGTTATTAGCTTGTGGTATTTATTTATTTATTAATAAATAGTTTCTAACAGTAAAAAATCACTTTTAGTATAAGAGTTAAATTTTAAGCTTTTAATATTTTTAGAAGGAAAAAAATGGATGGGTGATGTTTATTTTGTAAAAGAGTTTGGGCCAATAATTTCTTTTAGAATTGGACTCACATGTATCAAAGACAAAAGAATAAGTATGGGTGGTATCAGTAAGATATGTGTTTTTTTCCTTTCACGTAATTTGTTTCTTTCTGTTACTTCAGTCTTGGGAATATGGCACGCAGGTCGAGATATAAATATGATTTTAAATTTAATTCAATATTATAATATATTATAAAATGTCTTAATATTTAATCGATGTGCTATCTCCAACATACTTTTTCACGTCAAATATATTATGGATGATCTAATAACCATCTGATAACATGTGGTTTAATAAGTTCAACTGACAATCGTCAAAATAAGTTCGAAATGACTATAATATCATAAAAAAAAAGTGAACTTTAAATCTAATTCAACCTCATAAAATTCCTTTATAAGATCGAGTTTACATCCACTTATACATTATAAAATATCCTAATATTTATCGATGTGGGATCTCCAACACTAAGATATATAATCGATACCTGAGATAATTAGTTTACAAAAAATTATAATCAATCTTATTAAAAATAAGATTGATTAAAAAATCAAATCAATCTTCATTATTATTAATTAACCTAAAAGAACGAGATAATCTGATTAAACAAGAATCTAAAATGTACACTTTTATCTTCCAACTATTTATTATTTTAAATATCAAATATGGAATTTAGCGTTGAAAAAACCTCTTACATTTTGGGATTATTGGTTTCCTACTTCAAATTACAAGTACTTGAGTGTTGGAAATTATGAAAAAAATCATAATAGCTTTAACTACTAAAGTAAATTGTGGTACTTTGATGTTTTTAGGATTTTTGTAGGAAGTGATTTAATTTAGTATTCCAAACAATTTAAATTATTCGAGTAATTTAGGAAAAAATTATTCTATATAAGCCTAACAAACTTAATAATTTCAAACTTTTTGATATTTACATAATTCATTCACCGTGAAATATTTTCATTTATGTACAAACTAACTTGAGAGTATATTAAAAAAAATTGCTTAAAACATAATATTTAAGCTCAGACTAAGGCATTTCTAGGAATAATTATATTTTTTATTAAGAAAAATAATTCAGAACGAAAGAATTTAGTTGTTGTGAACTAAAGTAATTGTAAAGAATTTCACTTCAGATTATATAATTTTGTATGATTTCTTTCATGTATTTTATTTTATTTAAATTTATTAAAGGCTAATAAAGAAAATAACACTAATTAAAACTTTTTTTAATTTAATAATATGTTTATTGCAAGAGTATAAAGGGGGGTAATGATGATAAAACAACGTGAATGGATAATTTATTTGATTTTAAATAATTTAGAATGTGGTATGATTAAATATAATGCTATTTTTTTTTGTTTTAAATACTTAATTTTACTTATTTTGTTCATGTTATTTGTTGCATAAATTTATATTTGAGAAATAGTATGTTGCGAGATAGCTTATCGAGAAAGTATCTTATCTTGTTGTATTTTTATTTTATTTTCTCAACTTCTTATCTTATCTTATCTTATCTTATACATGTATTTTATATATTGTATGCTAAATAATATATATAAATAGGGTGTTACATTTAATATTTTTTAAATGTATTTTGAACAAAAAAAATGTATGAATTTATAAAATTAGAAAGCCTGAGACTCAATAGATCTCTAAAAAATAGTGAATAAAAAAAATACTCCTTTGGTTAAAGAAATAAACGCAATAAAATAATTTTTTCAGTCTTCTAATAATTAACTTGTTATATTTTCATGTTATGTTGTATTAGTCTTTTATTCATTAACATTTGTTTATTAAAATACCTGGATTTGAATAATAGATTTAAAATCATCATCTTCATGTGAAGAAAAAAAAACTCATCTATTGGTTAAGTTGAAAAGTAGAATATTCAAATCCTTGGTTTTGTTGAAAATTCACTGTAACTATATTTTTTAGTAAGATTATTAAGCAGTAGTGTGTAAAATTTTAAGGATTTTGGTGGGAAATGGTTTTATGGGACACAATATTTACACATAAAAAAAGTAACATAAATCCTTGGAACCCTTTTCAAAAATTAATTCATCTAAATGTTTACATTTTTTAATATCAACAATTTTTTTAAAATAGTAAAAAGTATTGGTTTTCAGATTTTTTTTTATAATATATTTTAATCAAATGGTAAATGATTCATGTTCTTATAAAGTATTATTACAGGGCAAAGTACTTAATATGTTAGGTAGAGGTCGAATATTTTAGGACAAGAATTTCATTATTGGAGAATAACTTCTTGTTTATGGTATGATTTCAGGATGTTATGTACTACTGATCCAATTTACATGTTAATTATAATTTAGGTGTGATTAGTGTGTGATGTTTATTTAATAATAATATTTAATTAATTTGAAATTTGTGGGATGGTGTGATCAACAAATCTGTTGATCGAATGATTACGTGTATGGAGTATTCGACCTTCTTGTATATTTTGGGATGACAAAGCAGGTCGACCCGTTCCGCACTTGACCTGTCCCTGGTAATGAACGCGGGCTAGATTCTCTGCCCCACCAATTCACATTTGTTTTTTTTTTAGAAATTAAATGAAAATGTTTTTTACTTTTTATCTTGAAAAATTGTCAAATTAAGTCTATATATTTGTTACTATCAAACATCAATAATTATTTTATTCCATTTCAAACATAGTCAAACATTAATAATTCGATTAAGATAAAAAAATCAAATATCAATATTATTCCATTTCAAAAACATTAAAAATAACTAATTCAAAAACATTAAACACCACTACAATTAACATAGTTAATTAAAAAACATTAATATTTTTTTTCTGTCCAAGTCATCATTGTCAAACCCAACCCAAGTCAACACACAAACTTCTTTTTTTTTTGCAGGTAGCAAGCCAGTCCGCCCCATCCCGTTGTTAACCCCTGCGAATTGTGGATTATGCGGAACGAACTGAAACAGGTCAACGAGTTGAAAAACTAAATTTACCTGATTTTTTACTTACAATTCACTTGCAACTTTGAGTTCTTCAAGTATCACCAAAATTCTGCCAAATAAAATCCTTTCCTCAAGCCTTCATTTAATCCTTATCCAGAAAACAATCACCACCTTATGGAAGAGGATGACTAGTCAATTTTTATGTTCGATGGTGGCACATCAAATCACGATTCAACATAATTTACTACTCTTCACCTTCTCTTTTTGAAGACAACAACGATATATGATAGATATATGATAGGAATAAAAAAAATGCTATATAAAGAGTTTATTCACCAACAACTTATTAATGTAGGGTAACTAAAAGCATATCCAATAGTAGTTTTCTAATAGAATCAAACTTTTAAAATATCTATTAATAGAAAGATTCTCTCACACCAAATTCGAATGAGTATACTTTCTTTCTAATATAATTTATTCTACATTTACAGTAATATATAAAAAAAAATTCTAAACCATTTAATAAATATTTTTTAGCTATATATTACATATATTATTTTTAAAACCATACCCATGTAGTTTTTATTCAGACTTCAAATTTAATTAATGCTGGGAAGATGCACAAGAATTAAATATTTTTTTTTAGAATTTAACTCACAATTAAAAATAATCTCAAATATTTTATTTCTGTTTTGCTATCGACAGAGTATGAGATAAAGGTCTCTACTTTACGTTCACGACAGTGCTTAATTTGTGGTGAAAATGATGTTCTGAGTGTTTGAAAATGATGTTTTGCAAGTGGATGTCGAAAATTTAGTTTTATATGAATGAGAACGAGGATCGGAGTAGTATTCTTTGTGAATTGAGAGAAAACATTTCGTTACCAAAATTGTTTATTTCTTTTCATTTTCTAAGGGTCTATTTGTATGATTGCGACCTGTTTCTATAGTGCAATTATGTTAGATATTTGTGAATTATTTATTAAGAAAAATAAATGATTTGATCCCGAACATTTATAATTATACTTACAATAATTAGTCATACCATTGTTATTCATAATGGAAAAAAACATTTACTTATTTATATAATAGATCGTAAGGTAGATCATAAATTAGGAGAATTTTTATCTATTATAAATTTTTTAGGACATGCAAAAAATTATAATAGATCTCGGTTAAATATCTGAACAAAGAATATAATTTTTATTTCAATGATATTTTTTCAAATGAGAATACAATCTCTGTAAATAATTTTAAAATAGACTTATCAAATTTTACATTCTCTCTCATTAAAGCTATACTATAAATTACATTTAAAACCATAGTATAAATGACATTCAAAACTAGAATTAGAGCTAATAATTATTGACTATTCAAATTTCAAAATAAAACTGATGATGTCTTTGAGTTTAATGTTAACCAATTCCTTCCTTAAACTCAAACTTTTCTTGTTTTTCATTCATATTGCTTTTTTTTACTATCATCACCCACATTTCCAATTTTATGTTTTTCTTAACCCCAATTGTCTCCAATATTTTCCCAACCGTTACCACATTGTTATGGATTAGAAAAAACTTTAGTTTTCTTCAATGCAACAACCCATGCAGAGTTTTGGTTTGAATTACTTTTAGTCTCCCAAACAAAATCTTCTACACTTTCACCCTTTGAATTAAAAAGATTTAAGAAAGACTCTGACTTCAATGAGTTTGGAACATAATGATTAGACCATATATCTCTTTTAGATGATACCTTAACAACATTCCATTTATTGTCTTCTCCCAAATCAGAACCACTATTTTCAAGTAGAACACATGAACCAAGTTTCTTATTGTCACAAAGAATTTTATTGTACACCGCAATTGGACTGTCTGAAGTATTATTGACCTTTAGTTCTGCCCCTAGCTTCTTCATAACTTCAAGGGCATTTGAAAACTTATAAGGGACGTCTAATTTGGATTGTAATTCATTCACCTTTTCTTTTTGTGCCAAAAGCAACAAATGAAGTTCTTCAAACTTGATTGACTCTACTTTCTTTATCTTCATCCATATCAACATATTTTTCTTCCAATTTCGTAAACCTTCTTTCTAGTTATCAAATTTTTCTTGAATACTCTCCAACTGCCAGAACACTCCTTTCATTTAGAAGATTGTGCTTTTCATTATTCAGTAAATTGCACAATACTTCCTAACTACTTGATTTTTCCCTTAAACCTTCAAGCTCAATTTTTTCATCACAAAGGGACTTCTCTAGCGATGTACTCTTTAAGTTAAGGTTGAATATCTGATTCTTCATCATCTCACGTTTACAAGAACTCGTTCATTTTTGTCCTTCAAGTGCAAAATTCGATCTTTCATGAAAACCGAATAACCTTTCTCCAATAATTGTCTCATACTAAGAATAGTATTCCTCAAATCAGGTACATAATACACATCCTCCATAGTGCCTTGTTTTCCATCTGTTTGAGAAAAAAACATATTTTTCCCCAGCCTTTGATGGGAACCTTTGTTGAGACTCCAAAAGACACATGTCCATCTTCTATCTCTTGTATATCAAGAAAGAGATGTTTGTGCTCACACATATGATTACTAGCACCAGTGTTTAGATCAGTGTTATCACATATCGGTCATGGCGTCGCCATGGCGGATTTCGATGGCGGAATTCCAGACCACCGCCACAACAAGGCGATGGCGAATCAGATTTCGCATGGCGGCCGCTATTGGCATGGCGGAGCGATAACGGATATCGGAGATATCCAAAATATCGGTAAAAATTGTTGGCAGCGGAGCTTGGAGGAGTTGATGAAGAAGAAGGGCTGCGGCAGCTGAAGAAGAAGAAGGGTGCAAAAGCCCTAACCCTAATTTCTAAGACAAAAAGATTTGGGCCAAAGGCCCATTTCAGATTTAAAATAATAAAAACTTTAAAATTTAAATTAAAAATACTAAAAGTTTAAAACTGACGTGTGACTCTGAAGGCAACCCTAATTTAAACACCTTATTAGTATGGCTTTTGGCCCACTATTTCAACCTTAAAATTTTAAAAACTGACGTGTGGCTTTTGGGCCTATTTTGGGCCCAATTAAAACACATATTACCCTAAACCCTAAACCACAGCCACTACACATTCTTATTTCTCTCTGCCACCACTGACCGTTGCTGCCTGCTGCCGCCGCCGCCTGTCGCTTTTCAAGTGATTTTTTTTTCTTTTTCTTTTTCACTTTCAATATACTTATTTTAGAAAAATATTCCTATTTTCTAGCATAATGGCCAATGAACAGAACACTTCAAGAACATCCCAGAGAAGTGATCCAGGCTGGAAACATTGTCATCCATTGGATGACACAAATTTAAATACAACTGTTTGTAACTACTGTGGAAAAATTATGAAAGGCGGAGTTACTAGGACCAAAGAACATTTGATGGCGAAGAAAGGCAATGTTGTTGCTTGCACCAAGACTCCTAAAAATGTAAGAGAAGAGCTTTGGAATTTATTGAAAGAAAAAACAACCACTTGTTCCGTTAATCACGTATATGGTGCGACGACATGTGATAATATTGAAAGTGAAGATGAAGTTGAAATTTCCACCGCCAGTAATGATAGGGAGAGAAATAGTGGTGGAAAAAAAGGACCAATGGATGCCTTTATTAGAAATCCAAATGCTGTAATAGAGAAGAGAAAGAGAGAACAACTCACGCAGACTAATATTAAAGAAGCATGTGACAAGAACTTAAAGGCATCCATTCATCAATATATTGCTCGATTTTGGTATCAAGCGGGTTTGTCATTCAATTTTGTAAGATTGAAGAGCTTTCAAGATATGATTGATGTTATAGGTGCTTATGGACCTAATTTGCCAACTCCTAGCTATCATGAGATTAGAGTTCCACTCCTCAACAAGGAAGTTGAGTACACCGAAAAGTTGTTGAAAGATCATAAATTGCAAGGGAGCAGGCATGGTTGTTTTATCATGTCAGATGCATGGACTGATCGAAAGCAATGGTGTTTGATTAACTTTTTGGTGAGCTCTCCTGCAGGGACAATGTTTGTCAAGTCGATTGATGGTTCTAAATTTGTGAAGACAGGAGAAAAGCTCTTTGAGATGCTTGA
>Ga0123342_1000912_pt1 | contig 49100 bp, 26 predicted proteins | sample Turbeawhitnodule_FD_89960 | JGI IMG/M metagenome (GOLD analysis project Ga0123342, IMG submission 89960) | Root nodule microbial communities of legume samples collected from Mexico - Turtle bean Mexico white nodule | ecosystem: Host-associated > Plants > Roots > Nodule | place: Mexico: Nepantla...
AATTAACCTCCCATTGATTGCAATTGATTGCGGCAATTAACCTCCTATTGATTGCAATTGATTGTGGCAATTAACCTCCCATTTATGCCAAGATAACGGTAAAGGTGAGTCATAAACCCACAGAGTTTACAGATAAACACCAACCCTGTTTATTACTTTTTGTTTTAATATCTTCGTCAATGGCAGACGTGGGAAACGTGGCATTTTAGCTTCAATACATATCCCATGGATTAATAAGCAATAAATATATATTTTTAACGCTAAATTCGCTTATCACATGAATTGAGATTTCTTTTGAGATTTTAGTTTATTTTTATTTATATACATTTTTATTAAAAAGAAATTAATATTTTTATTAAAAAAATTAATGTAGATTTTTTTTGTTAATTTTAGTTTATGTTTACAATTATATATAAAGAAGAGGTGAGCACAAAATGATTTGTATGGAAACATCTGCGTGATGAATCTGAGTATGAATAGGTGGTTGGAGTAGATGAAAGTTTGAGTTGAATGAAAGTGCAGACATATAAAAATATTGTGTGTAAGAAGATTGAAAGGGAAAATAATATGTTTTTTATTCTCTTGAAATATGTAGAAGTGTAGAGAGACTTACCCTCTCAAAATTATAATATAATATAATTAATTAATGATTTAATTATTATTAAATTAATTATATATAATTAAATATAATATGTATACAATAATTACGTATAATTTAATAATAATTATTTTTTAATAAAATACATATTTAAATTTAATTACAGTTGTTGATCTGTATTGGAATAATGAATAGATAGGATGTGGTGGGGTTATGAGAAAGCACGCATGGTTGACAAGAATTTATCGAGAGAATTGTACTGGCATGGTAATAGCCACTTCTTACCACCAAAGCAACAACCAAGTGGGTTTCATGCTTTCACTTGTCGTCTTTAGCACGAGGTCAAACGAGTGCCTCCTCCTCACTCTGGCTATTATCTCATCAAGTTTACAAATCATCATTTTTCTTTAGAAAATCTCATCATCAGATGAACCCTGTTCATTCTATCACTTCTTGTAAGGAGATGTAGTCACCACCAAAATCAAAGAAAGATAGTTATGCATTCCCCTCTAAAATTAAACAAAAAATCACGCATTAACTTCTATATTCGGTTGCTTTTATCTCTAGGTGCGAGTCTTGGTGGTGGGAGATATTAAAGCTGTGGGACTGTAAAACATGATAATAACTTTGGTTAGAAAATAGGAATAGTATTTTGACAAGGATAATAAATTTCTAACTATTTTTTTTATTAATAAGTATAGATTAGTTATGTATTTTATTAATATGTGTATTTTGCTTAAATCTTTCTATATATATTTTTAGTAATATTTTTTTATGTGATAACACATGATTGTTTTATTTTATATGACGATGAAAAATTTTATAAACATGAAAAGTTGTATAAAAAAATATATATATAAATCATGATATTTTTAGAGTTGTTAAGATAAAAAAGGAGACATGAAAAAAACAATAAAAATAGTTTAGACTGTGAAGAAGATAAGACAACAACTCTTGAATAATAAGAAGAAAGAGACAAAGTGCAAAAACATGTTTAAACATATATTATATCAATTATTGATTAACGAAAATGACTTATGACCAAGGTAAAGTATATTATACACGTGATACAATTTTTCTACGTTTAAAATAATAATCAATAAATTATATAATATTTTGTATCGATTACTTTTGTAGTAATTCTAAAACGTGATATAAAAGTTAGAAAATTGCCGCTATATATGTTAATATATCAAGTTTTTGTATACGTTAATGACGTTTTATTATTACACTTCAAAATGATTAAATAAAAAAAAAATCAAAATTATATATACATAATATTTTTTTATTTTTTATTTGGATTTGATGCGTTGTCTACGTTTTAATATTTCTAACTTAGCCTTAATTGAGTTAATTTGTGTTGGTCCACACCTTATCTACACATGTGTTATATACTTAATTTGGAAAGCTGTGATTCCACAACAGTTGATGTAACTAAGGTGTTATCCTCTCTGGACTATATAAGATATTTTATTTTAGAAAGAGCAAGTGAGAAAGTGCTATATCCATTTCTCTAACACTTTATCAAAAACTGAAGTAGGAACACATGTACAAAGTGGAAGTGTAACAGTTCGTATTGACTTTTTTAAAATATGTTATTGGTAAGATATCCACTAATTTTATTAATAATTCTTTTTAATTAAATAATAATTTTGTTCGTAATTATAATATTTACGTAAATTATTCATCGTCAGAACGATAACCGTCGAAGATATATAACTCCCATTACCTCCTAACTTCTAATTATTATTTTTTAAAGTATTTGAATTAAAAAAATTACATTTAACAATTATATTTAATTGTGATATAATAAACTAACAAAATCATTTTTTTTTATAAATATGACTTATCTAACTCATCAAATATTTATTAATTATTATATTATGTACAGTATATATAAGGTATAAAGTATTATTTTGTATATATCTAAAATTTAGATAAATATAAGTAGGGTTGTGTCGTTCAAGCCAAAATATAAAAGAACCGATCTCTACAATATAATAAAATATATTTTTTAAGATTTTTTGAAAAACATTTTGTTCTAGCCAATTCGAGGTCGGTCGGCATTTGCATGAGTTTCTGGTGGTGGTCTCTCTTCAAGTGATTCAATCTTCGGAAAACGAGAGGGCTTCTCCTGCGATGACACTCTGACGCTCAAATCAATAAGAACATAAATATAATAAGTATAATATAAAATAGGAGTTGAGAGTATTCTTTGTGTTGTTTATTAGATGATGATTATATTATATATTAGATTATCTTTTCTTTTCTGTAGAGCGTAATATGTTACATATAGATCGAATTGTAACATCTCTACCTTTAGTCATGATTATACCTTAATTGAGTGATTAAAGTTAATTGATTGAGATCCCTTGAATTGTGCTCCTCATAATGTTAGATACATAGATCGAGAAACGACTTATAAATGACAAAACATTGGATAGACCCATCATCTAACACATTTCAATCTAACTTTTAAACAGTTCAACACTTTGTACTTTGTGTATATGTAAACTTGGAGTTCATCTGAAACACAGTACCAAGTGAGACGTTATCCATATAACCGCGGCATGATTATTAGCAGAAAACATTGGAAGCCTCACATGTGATGCCTACTATCCACATTCTAGGATATGCAATGTACCACGTTTATACCAAAACATTCAAGCATATTCAGCTAACAAACCCTTTCTGCTGAACCAAAATATTATTATATGTAAGGTGTGACTTTAGAGGATTGATGGAGGGCACTGTATACCAAAGTTGTTGCTGTTCTCTTACCAAAATAAATGCCACACTACCCTACTTAATCATTATTCATTTTTTATGCTTTGAATCATTATTCATTTTGGTGTAATATATATATATACCTACCATTTCTACTGCTGTGGGAATGGTATTCTTTGGTCATACACCATTTAATGACTCATAAAGATATTATTATGGTTAAGATGTGCTTTTCTCTTCTTTCTTCTTTTTCAAGATTATAATATTTGTATGTTAAATACAAAGATACATAGTCCTTATCCAGCATCATAAAGTGGTTGATTTGGATTTAAGGACCATTAGTGTTTGAAAAATCACGGAGACATGAATTTGCTATGTGAACATGTGTGGACAAAACTGTGGATACCTCAGTCTAATAAAATTTTAAAAGATTGTTCAATTTTTTCACTGTTAGGAAGGTTGGTGTTGTGAGATTTGAGCAGAATAAAGAAATGGGAAAGAGTGGGTAAACAGTCACATCATGAAGCAATTATTGTGTTTGGAAACGAAATTTATCTTCGGCTAGTACTAGCTAGTGAATCAACCAGTTATATTTATTTTTTTCTCTTCTTCACTGCGTTGATAGTGACGTATGATTTGTTTAGTTGCTTGGATGATTGAATGGTGAAGAAAGGGAAAAAACTGGGAGAAGAAAATGAGGTTTGGTTGAGTTAAATCAGGTAGAAAGTGCAGAAAAGATATTAATGTCTGTGCTAAACTTTTTCCGTTGGGAGAAAGATCGTGAAACTGCTAAATTTGTATACTTGTCACCCTTGTTTTGTTTTCAAAGGTTGCAAGTTAAGGAATAACTGAATTGTTTTCTTAAGTTGATTATTGTGTTCTCTTCAACACTTTTTTTTGTAATCCTACAATATTATTTCGTTGGTTAATGTATCTTTACATAATTTTGGTTCATTGTAAGATATGTTAAAAAAATATAAGAAACTCGCTGTTTCATAATTTTTATATTTTCTCTTGATTATGATTCAAAATATTAAATTATTATGTTTGATATTGCTAAATATTCACAATTGAAGAAAACAAATTATTAATTTTTTTATAGTAATTTAAAAACAATGAAAAAATTCATCAATTATTCTCAATAGTAATTCTTTTCTCCTCCCTAACATTAGTCTCCATTCAAATTTTCAGTTCTTTATTTAAATTTCAAATTTTTTAAAAATTATTTAAACCATTTTTTCAAAGTTTTTTATTTTAAAAGATATTTATAATTCTTAATTTAGACATAACTCAGTCTTTCAAAAGTGACTTGTAAAGTAAGGTTTACACTAGACAGTTTAATATTTAGTTAATATAAAAATTTTAGTATATTTATTAACTTGTTTGTGCTACAGATAACTTGATAAGATCAACAAACTTTTGTTTTAATAGACTTTTAATGACTATAATACTATTTAAAAAATAAATTTAAAATCTAATTCAATCTTATAGAATTGATTCTTGGATACACTTATATATTATAAAATATTCTTATATTTTATCCATGTACATTTCTCCATTTCTTTCTACTAAAGTAATCTCCTTCCTTTGAACCAGGATCAACATGAGTGAACTAAAATTAGCATTGAAACCACAATCAATACCAACACCACTATCGGCACAACTGAACTAGAATTATACTACCGACAACTGTTGTTAGGCTCGATACCAAAATCTTCTACACGTCCACATTTCCTTAATTAGATTTGCGACAATTTTAGAGACTGATTTTTAAAAGGATTCGTGACGGCTTTGTGCACTTCAAGATTTTCTTTCCAGCTAAAACTAAATTCATTCATATATAAGTTAAGAATCAAACCTTGTTCATGATACTAAGTAATAGAAATTGTGTAAACAATGGAAATATAATTGGAAGATCGTGATTATTGAATTGAATCTCCTCTTTATTAAAAGTAAGGGAAAATCTATGTTTAAACTTTGAATAATGGATTTAAGAAAATAAAAATATAGTATAAACCTATAAATAAAATAACATATTATGAACACGTAGTTGTCGAGAATTAAAAAAACCAAAGAAAAAAATATAGAATGAAAGAAGTGATATAGAACACAGGACTTAGTTTAAGATAACACTTGAGTTCAATATTTTAAGGTGAAACTTAAAAGAGAGAGTCAACTAAATAATATTCTTACAATTTTATAAAGAAAGTATATAAGGAAATTAAAACTAAATGATAGGAAATTCAAAAGGAGAAATTTTGAAATTTTTTTAACTAGACATCAAAATTGAGAGTTGTGCTTCAAATTCAAGTTAATATGATTTTTTTTATCAACAAAATAAATAAATATGAATCACTTAATGAGTAATCCAACCCGTATACATACCAACTGCATTACTCAAAAAAAAATCCAATAACCTTGTCAAAACCAGCAAATCATCTATGAGTAGAATAATAATTGATAGATAGTTTATTTAAATATTTATGTTTTCTTTGAATAATGTAACTTTATTAAAATTTTGATAAAAATGAGATTGTTTTTGCCTTTTATTATTAAAATAGATTTTTTTTAAAGTTGAAAAAATCGTACTAACATGACACAATTTTAATTCAAAATATTACACAAAAATTATGTAACGTTAACCTGACTTCCCAAACTTTAAAAAACGATCTTATTCTCATAATAAGGATAAAAAACTATCATAGATAAAAATTCAAAATATAAGAAAAGTAATATTTATGAAGATGAAGTATTTTATAATTAGATTATGTTAATATATGAAATGTTGCATGTAGGAATATTGTTTGATAAAAATTGAGAATTAGTGATAGGAAAAGTGGAAAGCACATATGTTTGATGTGGATGAAATGGAAAGGACGATGAGTGGGGAAGTAAGGGCCACAAGAAAGGAGAAAAAAAGGAGAAAGAAGACGTTATTGTGGCATCTACATTTGGTCCCATATCTCTTAATTCATTATTGGACTGCCTTCTTCCACGCCAAATCTACAACAATACATCCTCCACTCTCATTTTATATTTTCAATCAATTACTCATAAAAAAATATATTATTTTAATATAATAAAAATGTAAATTTATATGAGAAATGAGTTTTCAATATGTGTGTGTTACATAAAAAAAATCATCCAAATACACTTTTTTTTCAGAATTATTTATACAAATATATTTTATGCTTGCTTATACATTATGATCAGAATTCGACTTTTTCGAAGTCAAATTATCAGGTTATTATTTATTTCTTTTATACAGTCGTAAAATTAATTTTCCACAATCCGCTCAATGTTTTTTTCTTAATTTTAGACTAGTATACAAGAACTATTAGTTTGATTAATTAACCTAAATAATGTTTTTGAATAGTTACTTATTGATAAATAAGTAATTATGAAACAGTTTTTTTTATTATCAATATACGGTTTAAAACTTGAATTCATGTAAACACTACAAAATTATCAAACATAAAGTTTGGTAAAATAATAAGAAAATGACCCACAAAAAATAAACCATAGTTTAAGGAATCAAATAATTGTTTTGTAAATACAATACCAGACAGAAATAGAATAAACAATAAGGGACAAAATATGTTTTTAAATATTTATAATTAATTATTACAATTAAAATATAAAATATTTTACTTAAAGGAATTGAGTATTGTATTGTTCAGATAGATAACATGGGTGTTAATTAATAAGCGTGACGTTGTTTTTTTGGAATTGTTAAATTATTTATAAATTTGTTACATAAATTTTATAAATATTCAAAACTCTAAATTTTTATTTTTCTTTTTATAACATTATTTTGACTTTGCTAAATTTGAATTGTGCCATGATTTAACTATTCTATTGCTTATTATAGTATTTATTTTACATATTATTCCAATATTACATTTTATAACATTAATAATGATGTATTTTATTTGTATTATTTTTTTGAATTTTTTATATTATACGGTGTATTTTATCCATTACGTTTTGTTTTATTTTTAGTATTATACTATAAGATATTTCAACTATTATACCAATTAAAACAATGAAAGTTTTGATGTCGGGGTAAAAATATGTTATGTTATGTTTATTTTATTTCAAGGTTGGGTTAGAGTATTGTAATACATAATATAAAAAATGCTCTACATACAAAATAAAGTTAGATTCTCAAATACTTGAGTCTATTTTATAATAAACACTAACTTATAATTAAAGGTATTTTCTATATAAAAGTTGATGTATAAGATATTTAAAATATTGGCTTTTGCATAAATTATATTAAGAAGAAAATGAAAGAGCATATAAGATAATCTAGAATTAATATATGATACTCACACATTAAGGATTCAAATTAACTTCTAATTTCTCATCTAAAGTAATGGTTAAACTAAAAACAATTTCTATAAAAATAACTTTTGAAATTTTTCAAACGCCCCTTTATTTGAAGAACGTGTACCAAGACTCTTCCGAGAACGAAAAGACACTCAAATACAGGACCAAGAGGGTTAACCCACCATTAATTTCATCGATTGGAATTTTATTTTTTAAAGAATTTTGAAAATAAAAATCATAATGATTGATCTTCATTATTTTTTGGTTTCACCATCTGAAAAATAGAACATACAAGCACTAACTAAAAAAATAAAATTAATTTAATTACATTCATTAACTTCACTTAATTCTAAAAATATTCACATGCCATCCTACCAAATATGTCATAAATGACAAGGACCAAAATAAAAATAAAAAAATTGTTGAAAGTCGGATTTTTTTTATTGAATACCAAAATTAAAATATATGGGACTAAAAGTGAAAAAGAGTAATACAGTGTCAGTTCTACTTAATCTAACCAGCATGTCTTTCCTTAATAAATGTTAGAAAAATAAAACAAATTTAGACAATGGAAAAAATTATCTACTAAAGACTATATATAAAACCTAAAAATTTGTAAGGGAATAAAGAGTTGTTTAAACCCTAAAAAGTAAATCATTTATACACAACTGAATTGAAGATCATGTAATAATTTCTGGAAAGTATATGATGTGTGTAATAGAACATATTAAAGAACGTGGTATGGTGCATGCTGAATTTTGAAATAAAGAGTTATGATGGATATTGTTTTGGCTTCCAAGTTGAAGTGCAACATTGGCATCGATATGATCAGAGTTCACATGCAGAAATGGTCACTAAATACCCACCAGAGATGCCAAAGTTTTCATTCTGCAGAAAGTGACACTAAATCCCATTCATCCTTTGCTATGGAAATCTAGATATCCAATTAGCTCATATTACTGATTAATGAAAGAGGACCACTTGATGGTGATGCCCAAATGCTGCAAAATTTAGGGTATATATCCATGATGAAATTGTGAACATTCTTTTAAAGTTTGCAGTTTCCCTGTGGCCTTCCCATGGCCATCAGACAAATATTCTCTTTTTTCTTTCTATATTCTCTCTTATACATTACTTACCATTCATTAATTAGCTACTGATTCATGTTCAAAAGACTAACTCAATATATCCTATATATCTCTTTAAAATAATAATAAGTATTCATTTTCTATTTATTAATTCATGGTTAGTCGATATTTGGAAGATTTTTCAGGAAATTGCAGCAGTAGCAGTGTATAGTATGAAAAAAGGAAAGGCCAGGGTCTCTTAGTTTTTTCTGAAAGATGAGTGGAGAATTTGATCCTTTTGAATGGGAGGAAGCAGCATGTGTTGGGACATAAAGGTATGAAACAAATGATGAAAATGTAATGTGATATTTTTGAAGAGAAAATAATGTTAAACAGTGAAGAAACTAATCATGTGGACTTGTGGGGGAATCAAATGGGGACTCCCTTTATGCATAGGTTGGGAACAAAATAGTGATATCTGTGAGCCCCAATTGATACCAAACCCAAATGCTCATTAAGGATCAGATTTGGACCCTATGCCTATGCCTATGCCTTTAAGCTCTTCTACTTATTTCTCTCTTCCTTTTACTCTTCTTCATTCTATCTTTTTCATTGGAGAGAGAAGTTGTTCATGCTCTATGCATATTTCAAAATCACTTTAGGACTCTTGAATATTCCTGAAATTCATCAAAAGAATTGGTTTGACTTCATTGCCTGATACAACATCTTTTTTTTCTGCCTCATGTTTCCTTTTGACAATTTATCCTGCCACAGCACAGTTTTGCTCAAGTGGAACTGTTAATGGAGAAGCTAAACCACATTTTGTGACCAATTCATTATGCTAGAGAGTTGGTGAGAAACATTAAAGCTTACATGGATAGAGAGACTTGGCAATGCATTGCCAACATTCATGAGAATCATGATTCATGGTGTAACTATGGAGAACTAACCCCACTCAAGAGTTCTACTCAGTAATCCTTAAGCAACAAGATTTGGGATGATTCGTATTGGTAATCAAAGGAACCCTGAAAACCAGCCTTAATTGGTCCACGTGGTGACACTGACAACATTGACATCCTTGTACACGTATCTGTGTACCTGGAGAACATGCCTCCCACGAGAGGTGGGGCTTCTCTGTAGGCGCCACCATAAGAACAAACAGTTTGCCACAACCCCACCTCCATGCTTGCTAATTACATTAATCATTATAAAAATACTTATCAGCCATTGCTTGCATACTATGGTCGGATAATTAATGCCTGTGTGTAAATATGAGTAACAAGTTTCGCATAACAACACATACTGAATGTCTCAAGACTTTGTCTTAGATGTCCAATCAAGTTCACTTATGCTATTCACTTTCAATTCATTGACAAAGATCTTCTTTTCAGTTAACTTGTTACTAACAATTTTCCTATCTAATATTAACTTCTCTGCTAACTACCAAATTGTGTTGTATACAACGCACTTTTCTTGTTCCATGTGCATAAAATCCAAAATATGATCTATGTATTATGCACATGCTTTCTTCCAAGACTCCGGAGAGTTTACCATATATACTTGACAAGAAGTCCTATTTATATTTTGCTCGCATATTTTTGCTTTTTAGCAGATTGTTCTTCTCTCTTTGGCACAGCCTTTGTACAGAAGCAAGTGGGTTTTGCTATCCCCCCCAATTATCTCTGGGGAAAGATTCTTGAAAGATATTCATATGGGACCAGTACTTAGATAATGACCCTCTTCCACATGCTAAATTAACTGAGGAGAGCTCTCAAAACTTTATATTGCTTTGGAATTTCTGCCTTCAAAAACCAGAAGCATGTTGTGCTTCATTCCTTTCCATTAACTATTTCAAAACGTCACACAAACTACAGTTACTTTTGTTACCTTGCAATGTAGACATCCTACCTTGTGGCTTAAAGACAAGAATGAATGAATAGAGAGAATATATAAAAAAATGATGACAATACATGATTTTACCTCATAATTCCAAAACACTTGTCAACACATTACTTCACAATAATCCACATGCAGCAGATTATCATCACCTAATCATATATGGGCCACAAGGCCCCTTAATCCAAGGTGAAAGGTCGGTAGTAATCTGAAGCATTCTCTGTCGGCCAAACCAAAACTACAGAGAAAAAGAAAGGAGGTGAATTAGCACATGAAGAGATTGTGATAATCAGCAACATTAATTGATAATTGAGACTTTGTGTTAAGTTGGTTTTGGACAAGTATTAGTGTGTTACAACCCCCTAGAAAAGGCTTACTGGCCCACGCGTCGTATTACATAGAATCCCCACTCATTCTACTGTCTGTCTGGTTTGTCATTTGAAATGTGAACTAAACACTAACCAATATGTTTCATCCTGAATCTATTCTTCCAAAGCAAAAGGCTATATTTTTATTATATAATTTCTACCCCTTATATGTAGTGATGGAGCTACCACCACATACACCAAACCCAACCCCACGGCCACCAATAGCACCACCATATACACAGCAAGAAACACCATATGCACCTTCTTTGTATCCCCTAGTCAACTTACAAAATTGTCTGCAACTGCATTTCAGAAAGTCTCTGCTCTCTTGTCTGCCACTTGCCGGGCTATCATTTTTCCACCACTCTCCTTCCTTGTTGTCAATCTTAATTTGTTGAGGCAAGAAGAAGGATTTTCCCTACACGTTTTTACCACTCCCTTATCTATCTTTTAAATTGCATTAGTTTCATAAGCTTCATGATTGTTCCTTTATCACAGGCTTGTTGTCAATCTTAATTTGTTGAGGCAAGAAGAAGGATTTTCCCTACACAATTTTACCACTCCCTTATCTATCTTTTAAATTGCATTAGTTTCATAAGCTTCCTGATTGTTCCTTTATCACAGGCTACATAAGGACAAGTCAGTAAGAAAAAAGGTAGTCTAAACCGGTGCATCCAAGTCAACAACAACCTGACTATAAATATGGCCAATTCCTGAGGGTTCAATTCAATCCCATGAACACTTAACGACCTCTACATAGCCTTGAGGATTCAAATTTAAACACACATGTCGCTTTCCTGTGCCAAAAACTTCTTCCAGAGGTTCTGGCTAGATGAATTCCAAATGGGTAATATTTCCCAAGGAAGCTTTTTGGCCAATGATGATCTCCTGCCATCTCTTGGAGCCAGAATTAACCAGGAATTTAGACTTAGAAGATACGTAATCTCCCCTTTCAATCCACGCTACAGGTGATGTGATGACCCTTTACATATAGTCACTAGAAGATACATAACTCTTGTGAATATTGTTTGTGTCTGCATCTTCTCATGTACTTTTATTACAGGGCCTGGGAGTTGGTACTGGTTGTTCTAGTCATATACTCAGCTTGGATTTGCCCATTTGAGTTTGCCTTTCTGCCTTACAAGGAAGATACTCTATTCATCATAGACAACATTGTCAATGGCTTCTTTGCAATTGACATAGTGTTGACATTCTTTGTTGCATACCTTGATCACCATTCTTATCTTCTCGTTGATGATCCAAAGAGGATTGCAATCAGGTGAATGTACATAAACTCTTCCTCAAAGCTAAAATGATGCTACAACAACTCTGCTTACTTTACATAGCTCAACCAAACTTGCAGGTACCTATCCTCCTGGTTTGCTTTTGATGTCTGCTCAACAATACCGTTTCAATCCTTCAGCTTCCTCTTAACCAATCATATCAATGAACTTGGCTTCAAAGTTTTTAACATGTTTCGGTTATGGCGTTTGAGACGAGTCAGTTCTCTGTTTGCAAGGTGCACCATCATATCATGTTCAACTTTATGGTTATGGATGGTTTTCATCAAAGGCTTCTAATTGCAACATAATGACATTTCTTAATAGCACCTATGCTTTGCTTTCAGACTTGAAAAGGACATTCGCTTCAATTATTTCTGGACTAGATGCACAAAGCTCATTGCTGTAAGCCACTAGAGTTCAAATCTTTTCTTTGTTCTTCTTGCTGTTACAATTTAAAGGTACTTTCTAGATTTTAATTTCCACTTTCACAAAATTTCAGGTGACCTTGTTTGCTGTGCACTGTGCGGGATGCTTTAACTATCTCATTGCAGATAGGTACCCAGATTCCAAAAGAACCTGGATTGGTGCAGTGTACCCAAATTTCAAAGAAGAAAGTCTTTGGGAAAGATATGTCACTGCAATATACTGGTCCATTGTCACTCTTACCACCACCGGCTATGGGGATTTACATGCTGAGAACACAAGAGAAATGCTGTTTGATATCGCTTACATGCTGTTCAACTTGGGTTTAACATCGTACATCATTGGCAACATGACCAACCTTGTAGTCCACTGGACCAGCCGTACCAGAAATTTTGTAAGTACTCTAAAAATATTGTTTTCTCTATTCTGATAGTGCTCAATTTATCAGTGCCAATTATTATACAAGCGTTAGACTATACTAAACTCTCTCTCTCATTTAATAATGCCCTTCAAAGTCACTATCCAAGACAATGTTCAAAAAGCTAATTTTAGATATTCTGTAGGCCCCACATTTTGGTGTTACATTTAAAACAGCAAAATTTTCCTGTTAGTTGCATGGTATGTTGGCTCCACTGCAGTTTCATTTTCAGCAATAACTAACTATCTCTTTTCCAATAAAATAACTGGTTCAGATAAGAGGAATTTTATTTCTTCCGTCTAATGAAGAGAGGATTGGTTTTGGTGACGCAGAGAGACACAGTCAAAGCAGCTTCTGAATTTGCATCAAGAAACCATTTGCCCCATCGCATACAAGATCAGATGTTGTCACATATATGTTTGAGGTTTAAAACAGAAGGACTGAAGCAGCAAGAAACATTGAATGATCTTCCAAAGGCAATTCGTTCAAGCATTGCACACCATCTGTTTTTTCCTGTCGTGCAAAAGGTCTACCTCTTCCAAGGAGTCTCACATGATTTCCTTTTCCAGCTGGTAATACTAATACCCCACATGCCTTGTTTGTTTTTATCATCGTGACATTTTGTCTTTACTTTCGTCCATTTTCCCTTCTGTGTTATTCTTCTTTGGCTGAGATAAGAGTAAGAAGACGAAAAACTAATGCTAAAATATCCTTACTTGACTCGAGTGACCCTGTAATAATAGATTTCAGATATGGAGGCTGAATATTTCCCACCCAAGGAAGATGTGATACTACAAAACGAGTCTTCCACAGAACTTTATGTGCTGGTTTCAGGGGCAGTGGTGAGTTAGCAGAAATCATGAATGATTTAATAAGCATTAGTTAATATTGGAGAATATTTACTGACAAAAAAAATATTTTCAAACTATTACTTGTTGCAGGATCTGGTTCGCTACATCGATGGGCGTGATCATGTAAAAATGTTCAAAATCCTGACATTTTATTCAACTTCAAAATATGAAATAACTGAATGTAATTTTCTGTCTCTACATTAAACAATTCAGGTTCATGGGAAAGCAGTTGCAGTAGATGCGTGTGGAGAGATTGGAGTTTTATATCATATAGCCCAGCCTTTTACCGTTAGGACCACAGAACTTTCTCAGATTTTAAGACTCAACAAAACATCCTTAATGAATGTTTTACAAGCAAATCCAGGAGACGCACAAATTGTAATGGATAACCTTTTAATGGTAATAATGAGGATGTTGAAGAACTCTAAATTCAAAAATCATGGGGAATATTTAATATAAACCACTTTTATATGTATTGACAGAGGTTGAAGGGACGTGAAGATTTTGGCTTTGAATATCCATGCACAAATTCTGGGCGCTTTCCAAATGAAGTGCTTCAAGGAGGTCACACGATAGGAAGCTCTTCTCACGAGTGTACAAATAATTCACCTGAGCATTCATTAATGCATGAAGGAGAGTGCATAGATATTAGAAAAACTGAGACCAGTTTGCGTAAGATGACTAATGATGATCATTTAGTCACTAAACATAGCATGATCCCCGAGCATGATGCAACCCCTGCACGCAAAGGGAATCTAGATATTGTTGAAATTCTGCTGGAAAGAAACTCAAATCCTAACCCAAATTCCATAGGGTGGACACAAAATGCTCTAGCAAAACAGCCGAAAAACAAGAGCATTTGTGGCAAAAAAAGGAGTCAAGAAAACGAGAAGTTGGATGAATTCAGAATAGAGATAGAGCCAGAAATCCGCCTTGACAGGGGTAGCTCAATGAGAAACAGAAGACATGATGGTATTAGATCTATCAAGTACCAAAAAGAAAAAATAAGCACAAACTCCAATTCAAGACATTCTAACTGTACAAGTGATATCGAATCGGCAAGGCTCCCCAAGAAGAGAGTAACAATCCAGCTGCTAAATGGATGCAGGAGTACCTCACAGGGAAGGCACGGAAAATTAATAATCCTGCCCGATTCGTTGGAAGAGCTGCTCAAAATTGCCGGTAAGCTTTAACCTCAAACAAAATGTTGATGATGAATTATGATTTAAGAACCTACAGAAGAGCAATTATAGTTTCATACACACATACTGAATAACTATTTTTTAACTGGGGAAAGGAATAATACAAAAACAGTGTAACTTTTTACTGCTCTTTTTGCTAACTATAAACTTGCAAAACTGCAGGTGAAAAATTTGGCGGCTTCAACCCTATAAAAGTAGTAAATACAGAGGATGCAGAGATAGATGACATAAATGTCATCCGAGATGGAGATCGTCTCTTTCTTGTGGGCTGCGATAACGAAAATTTGTGTTCATGATGCTAGGAAGATAGTTTGCATCTTTAAGAACATGAACATGATGAAAACCGTGTAATCGAATCATAAAATGCTAAGCATCCAGAAAGATATGGAAAACCATACAATTAAATTACAAAAGCTGCTTGTTGTTCAATGTTCATGACTAAAAACAAAATTTTACAATCTCGTTCTGATCGGCCGGCTATAAAACAAAGAAAATGAGTCATAATCAATTGACGGTCTCTAAGTGTGTTTGCTGATGTATTGCATGATTCAAACAGTATTTCACAGTTTTTAAAATCACTGAGAACCCAGCTAATCATTTCCTTTGCAACCAGAACTGCTCTTGGTCAGTGTAAGAGATGCTAGACTGACTTCAAAAAAGCATCTCACTTTGTGAGAACAGGGTCGTATTTCTAATAATTGACTGTTGAATGCCTTTATGAATAAAACTCATTTCTTCAAATTGATTGGTATAGGATGTGCTTCTGTGTTAAAAACAAATCTATCCAGAGGAATAAGAGAGCGGTCCGCAAAAAGTAAGTATAAATACTTAAGTGTTTCTCCTAGAAAGAAAGTCTCCATTTTGTCTCTTTTATGAGGAGGAACACTGGTTACATCGTCCAGGGAACAATATCCACCAGTATCAACCTTTGTGTGCTTTTCAAAAGCTTCAAAGATTTGCCAACCCCATTCACGATATCTGTAAGACAAGATAGTCATATCTAGTTATTTTAAAAAATAATGTATATATAAAACAGGAAAAGAAAAATTAAGCTTGCCTTCACTGTTTCTTAGATATGGCTAGAAGAAATAAAACTATGCACTAATCATATACAACAGAAGGGGAAAGCATACTTTGGATCTTCTGTGATGCGGTACAAAACAAACAACGATTCCACAGTCTCAGGTCTCAAAAGATTATGACGGTCAGCAGGTCTTATTATGATATCATTAACAAATTCTGAGCTCTTATTTCCTCCGTCATGACCTTCTTCGGAAAAATCCTGGACACGAAAAGCAAGAGGCAAGATGTCATGTGTCTATTCTTGCTATGAAAAACAAATTATTTCCATAAGCAGCACCGTAGAACATAAATGAGCGGGCATTAGTAAATAATGAGATGCATTTTTTCCTTTTCTTGTGATCTTCTTTCAACTGATGAAATCCAAAATGCCATAAAAAATCTACTAACCTTAGTATGAAAGTAAGCAATTTCAGGAGCAAGACCAGTTGAAGTTACTGCATACATTTCGTAGCATGTTTTAGTCAGATCTTCTGCTAGCTTCAGATTTTCTAGGTCTTCAAAGTTAAGCATATTGTTTTGCATTGCCTGTTTCTTTGTAAGGCCTTTAGTGGCACCAAGTGCAAGAGTACCAGGGAGGAAACACACCTGAAAGGGCAGACATCACAATTTTACATCAATGTTAGTAGGTACAAGTCAACATCAACAAGGGAACTCCTGAATCTTAATTATGATCAAAGCGCTTAACAGAATTTTCATGAGATAAAAAATGAGAGCAGAAAACAATTAAGCAAATAACATAAGAGATATTTTTCTACTAACCTATTTGATACTATCAGTGTCTAATCCACTGCTCAAAGAAATCTATTAAACTCAAAAGCTTCTCCATATATGTTGGGACAAAATCTTTCTAAGAGCATTAAAGTTGTCAATAGAACCCATCTTACTACTCGGAATCAATACTGCTATCATAAATGTAAATTTCCGGACCAGTCACAGTATCATATGGTTCAGGCTTCAGAAAACTATGGTAGCAATTTTTTCATCATTCTTTTGTAACCTCAACTGTGAAATATAGTCTCAGTGTTCATTCAAATGTCGTTGTTGAGTACAATTATGACGTCCTCGTCTCAAAAAAGTACTGTAATTATATGCTTAAATTGTTAAAAATAAAAATGGATTCCTATGATGTATAATTAAGAATACGACGAAAATGCAGTTCCTGATATGTGTAGAACAAATTATATAGGCAATTTAAAACGTCTATGGAATGAATTTAAACCACACACAGACATGGCAGAACATGACATAGCATTGAAGATGCATACAATTATTATTACAGTACAGTGGACAATGATAACCGTGTAGCCCTGCAGGAACATCTGCAGTTCAGTTTTCTATAACATCATACATAAACGAAGGGTGGAAAACTGGGAATATCATAATTTCTCTGGCGATAAAAATTTGAATTACATACTTCACGTACATCAAATACAAGTTAACAGTTTCTAATAACAAACCGATCCAGCAATTCATAGTTCATGATTGTCAGATACTGTATAGCAAGTGCAGCATACTACAAATGACACAGTAACTAGGTCAATTCTCTTGCACAAATTCTAGCGAACGATATCTTCAAGCAACTACTATATAAATAAATTGCCTGCAATGCCAAATTTAAAAATTAGAAAGTACTGCATACCAAATGATCCATTTTTGGGCTGAAATCACCGTTTAACCCATAAGGTAATTCTCCAACAAAAACTAGTCCATTTGGAATGGATTTTTGAACAAGACGATGTCTAACACCATTCATTGCTTCCTTGTACATTTCATATAGAAATGATGTATTACTATTGCTATTATCTCCACTCTGAAGCCATACTTTAACTAAGTACTCATAGTAACTGTCACCACGAGATCCCAGTCTAATATTTTCACCACTGAATTCGCCAGAATGAGGGCTGCATTTAGTTATTAGAGATAACTAAATGTCAGTAGAAACAAAATGAGAAAAGAAAAGAAGACAGGGGCCTAAAGGTGACAAGAAAATTGTTGAAATCAAATAAGTATATGAACAAAACCAATCAAAAGATTTATCAAAAATTACTCCAATTGAATATTAATTTCAAATACAATGATTAAGTTATATTCAGTTCCATACCTGATGTAGATAGGAACTAGTCCTTCATGCTTTGGAAGAGTCTTCATGTGATCCATGACTTTCATTGCTTCCAAACCATATTTCTCGTCACCAGATATAGAACTGAGATAATTAAACTCAAGCTGTACAGTGGAAACTTCTGACGTGCTACTCAATCCACCTGGAGCAGCATGTGCTGACTTGTCATGAAGAATAACATCACTAAAGGGAATAACAGTGGGACTGGTCGAAAAAGCAGATAGCAAACGATCAGCCAAATCCTTAGCAGTTTCTAGATAAACTTCCGGTTTAGGTCCTGCTTGAGTAATGTTCGTTCCATTTTCCCCACCACTTAGATGGTACGCGCTTAAAAGTCCACCCAAAACCCTAATGGTGGTTTCAAATAAATTCACTTGACCCTTGTTCCTAATTCTCTCAGAAAGGTGTTCCTCAACCCAGGATCCAGCTTCAGCAACAACCTCATCAAGACCCATGATCATGGCAGTATCGAGAGCATCCACAACCGTCGCACCTAACCCTCCTAATCCATCAACTCCTTGCCGGCTGAGTGGCATTAGTTCATCACGACCCATGGCAAATTTTTTGTACCCAGACCACGCATGAAGAAAAGCTTCCTTAACCTTCTGTTGCCTAGCAATCCACATTGACCTAACAGCATCCGGATTTTCCAATATCTGGCCACCGCCATTACTTCTAACCTTTTCATCCGGCGACAATCGAGGAGGAAGCCTCGGAGGCCGTCTCCAGAACTTTTTTATTTTGCCAGTACCATCAACAATGCTACCATTGGCGTAACTGTTTCTATTCACAATTTTTTCATCATTAGAAACTACACCACCTGAACTCGCGTGTGCCAACACAAGATAAGCCACACCAAAGATCAATATTAAGAACAGAAACTTTCCCGTACTACAGCTAACACAATCACGCTTTAGGTTACCGGTGAGCAAGTTCTGAGTAACAACCTGGAAAATCAACACATAGCAAAGAGCTAAACATCTGTTCCTTCTTAAACTAACACAAATGTCCATTAAAAAATCATTATTGCAAGGAGTACAAAGAGAGACTAATGTGAAGATTATAGAGAATTGCAATTAGCGTGATGAGGATTAGAGGAATGGATGCAGATAAGGAAGGCAGGTATTGGGGAAAACGACGACGATTGGATCTGAATTGAAGAGAGAGGCGTACCTTGGAGAAAGAACGGTGGCGAAACTTGGCGTTGTCGTAGTCAACGTCTTTGGTGGAGTAGGGCAGAGACTTGGACATGGTGTTGGATCCGATCACCAATTCCAATTGAGAAAAAAGAGACACGACAATCTAGCTAGGAATTCGATTGCGTAGGAACAGCGGGATTCTATGCTTAAGTAGCATCATCTCATGCGACCAAACACAGAGAGAAGTTTCTCCGCTGCGGGAAAAGGGTTGTTGCAATATCTATGTATGAGAAAAACTTTCAGATCAATGGTTTTCTCCTTTGACGCATTCAGCACGTTTTAATTATATCCTCTTATTTTACAAATCTTCTTCAGGTTTTATCAAGTACCTTATTACATCTTAAAAATATAATATGTATTCATTTGATTCTTTTCTTGTTTATTAATTATGTAACTTAATAGGAAAATAGGGTGCTAGACTTTTTCTTTCAAATCACCTTCTTCAATGGTTGGTGCTTAGTCGAGGTTGAGCTGAAAAAGTTATTTCGATAGTCAAGTAAATACTATATATAAGAATGGTATATTTGTAAACGGATTAAGACATACCTTATATTTCTATAAAAGATTTATTTATAGAGTTTGTCATGAATCCTTCGGATGGACTGAACATGAGCTATCTCCTGATATATGTGGCGCAATCCTGATTTATATTGGTATGCTTGTATATATGAAGATATCTTTATCATCTTTCAAATAATCAACATTTAGCTGATTTCTAGGATATATTTTTTACATAATCCGAAACATGAATGTGGTTCATAAAGGACTCATGTAACTGTCATTATTATCGTTTATTAAGTATCTTTACATGTATTTTGACACGATCTAAGACTGACCAGTACAAATTATAAATTATAAAAAAGTAGTATGAGAAATGTCAAAAATTCGTTAAATAAAAAACATTTTATAATATATATAAATAAATGCAAATTTTATAAAATTTTAGTTGTGTGGATAGGTGTGGGTTGATTGTTTCTTACATGGTGTGATTACCTTACAGACCCCAGACCCTGGGAGCCTATGAATTCATGTCTAATTGGTTTATGATGTTGAACATTTTTTTGCCAAAAAATTGACCATGTTGACTTTTACTACAAGAATCAAATTTTTGTGTCACTTTGTAAGCTGAAGAATTTATTTGACGCAACATTTATACCGAAGTTTTCTCTTTCTTGTGTCGTTTTTTTTTATTTTGTATTGATAAAATGATCAATTTTACTTTACTCAATCAGAAAACGAAAAGGAAAATGGTAGGAATTATCTTCAGGAATTCAGTGGCCAATTCTCATACCATATCTTTTAAGCTTAATTGTATTTATGGAGTTGTCTAATATAAGTTTATTCTAAAAATATATATACTCTTTGACAATTTTTAACTTAAAATATTCAGCATTGACAACAATAAATGTATTATTAACTAATATGTGATTTGACTTTTCTGTTGGTGTATTTCCTGTTATAGGCTGAAAATATCTAATCTATTTCTTTTGGGTCTTGATACTAGTCTAATTCTATAATAAAAGGTAATTATTCGAGATCCCTTAATTTGTGCATGATACATTATTTTCTTGGATATGGATATTGGTAGGTGATCTCCTTATGCATGTTATCGGGCTTGGCCCATGATATTACATTACCTACAATATTATTATGAAAAATATGTAATTATTATCTACTTGTGTTGACGGATTTTTTATCGGAGAAAAAAAAAAACTCGTTCTAATAATGTAAAATTGTTATATGGATTATTTAATCGAAAATTACAAAGGTTGAGTCAAGAACACTTTTATTTTTAAGAATTTGGAAGTTCATGTAATAAGGAGTGATTAAAGAAATGAAATTGACGAAGAAAATTTGTACATGTGAGAAGGTTTGGTCCATTTATTCTTATAATTTTATCTTATTGTAGTAACTTAAAGAAATAACTATTTTGGATATGCAACTTCACTTCGACGTCTAGGGTTTACATTGTATTTAAAGAAACCTAAATATAATCCTAAATGATTTACCTATTTAACCTTATTTTGTCATTGGCCTAAAGTCATATTCTACTTGACCCAAAATATAAGGTACAAAATAAATTCTTAAACTACTTTGTTCATTTTAGAGGTATTGTACCCAAAAAAGAAATACAAATAATTCAATCCATGAAATACAAGAATATGAAAATCTTAAAACAGTTCTACGTAAAAAAATCGTAAGTATAAATATCTTAAGCTCAACTGATAAAAAAAAAAACTAGATTTTTAAAAAACTTATGAAGAAGGAAAATGCAAAAAAATAAAAACAGAGCAAGAAATTATATGTGTTATCTAAACTTGGATAGCAAAAAAAGGAAGAATGACACATGTAGTTCAATGAAGATAAAACATAACAAAATAATGTGAGTGTTTCTTGCACCCTTTTTGAAAACTACTTGAAACATTTTCCTTTAAACATTATAATTAATACACTTCACCATCGCGATTCATAGTTGTTGTTTTCTTTTATAAATCCTTAAAAATTCATAAGCATTCTTTATTAAATTAGATAAGCTTATTGTGATTCTTGAATAAACCAACTAATTAAATTATTTAAAAGACAAATATATTATCGTGTCTACAAATAACTAAAAGGAAGAAGAACAATCCTATAAAATAAAACACATTAAACAAACGCACAACCTATATTTTTTTTACACAATTTTTTTCTCATCCTACCCTTATTTAATATATTTTATTTTATTAATATAATGGAGTATTTTGTTATTTTATGTGAATTATTTTAAAAATATATTTTGAAAATTTTAAACTAATATTAATGGACATTTTTTATATGCAAACTAATTCTCTCACTATTGTCTTAATTTCTTATTTTAAAACAACAACAAACAAAAAGAGAGAGAGTATTTTTCCATCATTCTGTTCCCACACTAAATCTCAAATAAAATAACCTCTATTTCTAATCATTCTCTCCACTTTATTTCAAACAACTCTATTAATTGATAAAACCATTATTCTTTTGTAATTACCATGAAGTTAATTTTAACCTTAACGTCAACTACCAATGAAAGAATATAAAAAAACTTGAAAAAGAAGAGAATCTCAAATTAGAGAAGAAGAAAAATAGAGGTTGATTAATCAATTCATCATTATTATTTTACATGTTATTTTTTGTTTTTCATTTTTAACTCATCTAAAATTATTTTTTTTATGTATTTTAAATTTTTATCATCGTAAAAATTGAATATAAGAAAAAAATACTTACATAGCTAATTTTAACGATATGGGTATAAATAAAATATACCTTAAGAATCACAATACATATTTTAAACGCTTTTCCACTATAATAAAAGTCATTTTAAAAAAAAAATAAAAAAAATCTCTCGTTATAAGTTGTTCCTATTAAAGTCATACGTGATTTACGATTTTGCCTATTATACTTTGTTTTATATGAAACAAAAGAAAATTTCACATACCCCATTCTTATGTTATTCTTAATATAAGAATCTAACATAATATTGATATAACCTATATTAAAATTAATAGGCATATAGTTATAGATAATAATAAGATATTTGATAAATAACATAACCACGTGAAAATATAAAAATTCATCTTTATATGCAAATAAAAAAAACATATATAATGCAGTAAATTACACATTTGGAAAACATCCAAAAGCAAATAAGTTATTAAAAAATTAAATTAATGATATAAATTTTATAATATTATCAAATTATAAATAATTTTATAAATATAGAATTTAGTCTAATTTTCATATTTTTAATGATAATATTTTTTAATTTGATAGTATATGATTGTTGAAATTTTATAGTAATATCTACCATATTATTTATTTATTTATTTACTTTGTTTCGTCAAAATTTATTGGTGTGGATTAATTCGTATAAACTATGCTTCTACTAATACGTGAGGCTTGTTACAGTACATGAATATGGGTTTGCAAATATATGAATCAACCCACATAAATTTTTAAAAATATATAAGGTTTTAATATCAAATTTAAATATTTTATAAAAATAAAATTTACTGCAATAAAAATTTAAATATAATTTTTTACTACAAATAAATAAATAAAAGTATTATGAAAAAATTAAATAAATCATGAAATAAAATTTTAAATTTGTAAATATATAATATTAATGAAATTACAAATGAAAACATTTAATTATATTTAACATGCAAATAATTATATAAAATAAAATTAATGTGAGTTAAAGGATAACACAATCCAATCCATATCTAGTACACGTCAATAAACACTCAAATTTTGCTATGCATATATATATATATATATTTATTTATTTTTTTCGTACAATTGAAGAAGTAATTAATTATATAATACAATTCTTTTTCCAGTTATATCACTCACATCATCTAATCAATTCAGTAACCAACATCACCTTTCAAACTTTTTTCTCTCTTTTCCTTCTCCCCCGTCCTTTGTTTGTACTTTTATTTTATAATTTATGTATAAATAAATATATATATATATATATATTATTTACTATTTTATGTGATTTTATTTATTATATAAAAATTTAAATAATTAAATATAGTATTTATTACATATTATATTGAGGTTAAATTGTAATCAGAAAATATTGTAAAGAATCGAAGAGACACTTAGTGAATAATTGTATGTTGAATGTGAGTAATTATTATTTTTAATTTAAGTAGGAGTACTTTTTACTATGTGTTAGTTAAATTTTTTTATTTACTCCATAATGTTTTAATCTTTTATTTATTTATATAAGTGTTCATCACTATGAATTTTATATGATATGATTTTAAAATATTATTAAGAATAAAATAACAAAAATTATTTATATACACTAAATAGAAGAATACTTATTGTATATCATACATGTTTATAGAAAACTTTAATATTTTTATAAAATAAAAAGTAAATATTATAAGTTTAAAAAAAGTAAATAATAATTAAATAGTATTAATTTTGTGAATCAACTAGCACAATATTGCTTCAACTTAGCTCGAGTTCTAATATACAATTAATTAAATACTTAAAAAATGATAATTAAGATAATCTGCATCCTTTTTTCATCATTTATTATAAATGTAGAATAAAATTGAAATACTTAATCTTAATTAATAGTAATTCGAAACTCGAAACACTATAAATGCTATAGTTTTTAGCATTTGGGAGTTGATTATGTTGGGTAAGAAATGGAAGGAGACAACTATTAATTCCACTTATTATGATTTACATAAAGTTAGAGACAGCATAAATCAAAGTTAAATTGATTACTGATTGATGTGAGCAAACCAACCCTTTCATTAAACAATTACCTTTATATGGTTTAAAGCTGCTTCCCCAACAGTATCAACCCATAGGTTTCAAATTTGCTTTTCATCAAAAAAAGTGTTAATTTTATACCTTTTTTTAATCAAATATAAGATATTAAATTAAAATACAAAATCAACTTAATCCATAGAATTATTTTAACACTAATAATAAAGCATTAATATATAGTATTTTTTTATATAAAAAGTTTTCACGTAAGATATCACTATGCTAATTGTCATCTCAATTAGGCTTATACATCAAGTAACAACAATCATTTGTCATCATATGAAAAAAATATTATTAAAAAAAGAAAAAGAAAGAAAATACAAAAATATGGGGATTAGACCAAAACTCATATGTTAACATAAACGATACATAGGTAGACTATACTTATTAATAAATAATTTTAAAAACATACTAGATGGAAACTTATTATACCAATGAAAGAATTCTCTATAAATAAATATTAATTTAGCCAACTTATTAGCACACGCATTTCCTTCATGAAAAATATGAGTAACCTTAAACCTAATTTTTTTTCCACAGTAATTAAGACAAATATTTCATCCACGAAGCATCAAAAGAACATTTATTCTAACAGTAAACGCAGCACAAACCAAAATAACAAAATTTGTTTAAAGTGCATGAAAATATTTTAACATTTTTAAGAGTTTTCGATATTCAATTAGAGTGTACAATAAACTTTAAAACTCTACATTCAATAATAAAATTTAAATTTAAATCAACTTTATAAAATTATATTTATATATTATAAAATTTCGTATCCTACCTTTTAGCCGTGACATCTCTAACATTATATTAAAATTAATCTCTTGATTCCTCTTTTACATAATCACTTTTTTTTGTTTGTCTCTTGTTCTTTCTTTAATGGTTGCATCTATCTCTTGACGTATTTTGTTTTTACTGATATAACTTTTTTGGTTATCGTCTTTTTAAAACTCATCATAAACTATATATCATGCACAAAGGATCATTGAGAAATGAAAATCTAAACCTTTGTTTTTCTATTAGCAAAAGAATTATATAAAATAGAAAACATAAAGAGGTACTTACAAGAGATGCTTGAAAGGATGAAAAATGCACCCTACAGTGATGTCAGAAGACATGCTGCAATTTCACTGCACTTGTTTGATGTTGGCTTCATTCTGGGACCAGAAGCCTTCTATTGTTTCTTGATCTTCTTGGAATAAATCATTGATCAGACCATTCTAACTTTTCTGTATCAGTGTTCCATCAAGGGAATGATAGAATTATATATTTGATTGATCTATTATTTTCAATGTACTTATTAAGTATAGGTTAAAATAAAATTTAATGATTGAATCATCATTCATTGTCTTATGATTGGGCTAGAGTTTATTCAATGATATTGTACTCTCTTTGTCTATTTTTTTTTCCTTTTCTTGTTGATATATTCTTTCTCTTCTATGGAAGGATATTAAATAATGTAGCATTTAATAAAAATTATATCCAAATAATGTGATGTAACTAATTGATATATATATATATATATATAAAGTTTGAATAAGTTGAGATTAGTTTAAGAAAGAAAACTAATCCTAATTAGATGTTATGAAAAAGTAGAGATAGGACATGATTATATTATATATAAGGCACAAATCGATCCCATCTTCCAATACTATTAACTTTTGTTCACGAATCGATCTTCTCCTCTCTCCTTCTTTTCTCCCTTTATCGTCTCAAAAGTCTCAACCACCCATTGGAATTCTCGTTCATCTTCAATCTCGCCACTCTCCTTTTCCTCTCCACACAAATAGTGCACCACCAAATACCCTCATACTTCTCAACTCTTCATTCTCATGGCCAACCTCACTCCAACCCTAAAGTGCATCTGCACAATAACACTCTTCATTCTCTTCCTCCTCTCTTACACACCTTCTTCCTCTTCTTCCTCTTCTTCTTCTTCACACTACTCCACTGCAGTAGACATCCAACACCAAAACCCTTCTCCACCCATCACCCCTCCACAGAACTACCAAATCTTTTACCTCAAGAACACTCCCTACACCACCCCTTTCACCAAACAAGAACGCTTCAAGAAGAGAAGAACAAGGAGAAACAAGAACATGATGAGGCACAGAAAGAAGATGGTGGTCAAGAACATGCACCAGTCACGTGACTCACGACCTTTCTCTGTGATGCTCCCAAAGGGTTTTGTCCCTCCTTCTGGCTCCTCACCTTGCCACAATGATCAACCCAATTCGGTCTCCTCCTCCTTCCACTGCCATCTCACTGCCACTGCACAGCCTTGAGACGAGTCAAAACTTAAAGGTCCAAGATCTACACATTACAATAACCGTCACATTCATGTCATATATACACGTGGAGCATTCAGATTAGAAAGATGATATTGATCATTGCTTTTGATCCTTAATTCTTCCTTATCCATCACTACTTACTGTTCCTTTTTCTTGCCTTGTGTTAATGTTGTAATAAAAGACAAAATAAGAATTAACCAAATGTATACTGTAATAAATCAGTGAGACTTAGTTTTTGCTTTCTGCAATTTTCTACTGAGCATCCTTTTCATCGTCACTCCCTATATATTTCCTGCTTTTGCCTACTTTAAACTTTTACTTCCATTTCTATAAGTGCAATAAAATTCAACCAATAATAATCATGAAACAGTATGTATATTTTTCCTTTCTTGGTTTTGATTGCTCAGTTTGGTTTTAGTATAATGAATGCACTGTTTTCTCTCCTTTTTTTTTGTATTAGATGAGTTAGAGTGTATTGAAGTATATATGTTTGTTTGTTCCAGTTAATGGATTTGATTTGATAGAAGTTATGAATGGTGATAAAAAAAAAGGAGAGAAGAGAGGAGAATAAGAGAAAAGGCATGTGAATTTGCATTTTTTGGGGGAAAGGAAAAGTCCTATGTTAGACTCCCATTGAAGTGTCGTGGCGTTCACTTTGTTCTTGCATGCAATGAATTATGCATTTGTAGGGACGGCTCTGTAGACGATGTGCCACACAAGTCGGATCCATGTCACAATAAATATACCAAACTTTCCAAGTAAGAAAACATTTCCGCAACATCAAAGTCAAGATAACAAAAAAACTTGTCTCCTTTTAATTCTTCTGCCTATTAATTAAAGTCATGTATAATTCACAATCTTATGCATCATATTTTGTTTTTTATCAGACAAAACCCAATTGCATCATCTCCTATCATCTAAACACTTCATTTCAGAAATATATGAATATTATGTTATCCTCAATAAGCTAATTAATGGAATATGTAATGATGTTGATGCTCGATACCAATAATGATGGTCGATAGTGATAAAATATTGATACAGAAACTAACAAAGTGAAAAGGATAAAAAGAATCATTATTATATAAGCAAATGAAGAAAACAGCTGATAAAACAAACACTAAACTACAGATTTGGAACGCATCCAAAAAACAAAAAAAGGGAAAAAAAAAATGTATTAGCAATAATATTATTAAATTAGAAATAATTTTGTATATATAAATATTATGTCCGTTCCAAAATAACTACAGTTTTTAACTATATAACAAGTTAGTTTTTTTTTTACTCCTAATTGGTTAATTTTTTTTAAGGATTATAAGGTTGGTCTCTTTCTCGATTTTTAGTAGGTTTATGTGGGTTATTTTTTTCTGTTACATGTATTGTTGGGAGTTATGAGAGAGTGTAATGATAAATTTACAACTACAATATTTTATACAATTATATTACAACTCTAAATACTATTATTTTAATATTTTTTTATATTATTTAATTATAAATTTACTTTTTTATTATATGTATTTATTTCTAAACACATCACATACTTTAAAAGTTGTCAAACTATCATTTTTCTATTAGAGATAATTTTTTTTAACCTGTTGAAGCATCTCACAACCATAAATTTTCTCCTGTATCTCCATATATTTTTTTCTCCACATTTATATTTTTTTTAATTCCTACAATACTCTTTTAATTATGATAGAAAGTGTGATTTTTCTTTATTTTTTTCATGTCGGTTGTTGGTAGTGAACATTGGTGATTGAGATAAATTTTATGGTATTTTTATTAGTAATGGTTATGTTTTCATTGTTTTTTTTCATTTTTTTGGAAGCCACAAAAGCCAAAAAGGAGCATGCGAAAATAGAGTACAAAACTAAAAAAAATATTTTTAAGTAAGGATTATTGAATACAACAAATCTTCTCAATGGTTTTTAAATTGATATCTAATTAGCTATCAATGTTTCTTATACCAAATTTAGAATATAAATAATTAGTAGTTAAAACTTTGATAGTTAATTAAATACCAATTTAGAAATTATTTAACAATAATAAAAACTAATTTAGAAACCAACATTTGTTTAGTCTCTAAAATGATCTCTAATTTAGTCACTATAACAATTAATTATTTTTTGTCTCTAAAATTGATTTTTATTTCACGATATTTTTTAGTGTAAAATAATCTTAATAAATTTTGATAAAAAATAACAGCAATCAAAATTGAGAAAAATATTATGAATATTATAATATATATGAATTATTAATAATTATTTAATATTTAAAGAAAATTAAAATGTAATAAATTTAAATCTATTTTAAAAATTGTGAAAATTGGTAACCAGTGTAATTTTCGCGGCAATGTTTTAAATTGTGATTACAATTACTGCTACATAATAATTATCTGGTAATTTCTTTAATTGTGGTTTACGCAGTAAAATTGCGGTCGTGGGTAAGATCCTATATCTAGATGTTAATTTAAAATTATGTTAAAGGCTAATCTTTCTTTGTTAATGCGGTTTTATGTTTACCTTTTCCTTTTATTTAGCGTTAATCGTGCTTAGTAGAGTGGGTCCTACTCTTATTTCTGGAGCTACCGAAAGTAATTTTGTTTCATATGATTGTAATCATCGTTTGAATTCATTCGCCTTTTTTAAATTACATCCAATAAAAACTTTTAATCGTTTTTTTTTTCAAAATAACAAGTCAATATTATGAAGTTAATCCTTTTTAAAATAATATATTGTGTTAGCTATAGTTGCTTTTTTTTATTATCTATGTTAGTTTAGTTTTAGTCTTTTAGTATGTTGCCTACTAGCAAAAATCTCACCTTACATTTCACTGGTCTTCTATTTCTTAATCATTCTCACCTTAAATTTCATTCATCCTACAAATATTATAAACTTGTAGGATATTCTTATAACTATAGTTTTAAGAAAAAGCAAAGCCATGTTGTAAATCTGGTTCTTGATAGTCAAGAATCTTCTAATCAGTATAGTTCTACAAATTTAACTCTTGCTTAGTGTCAATAAATTATCATTTTTCCTACCACTCAAATACAATATGAAAATCATGTTGAAACTATGTCTCCCAATGTAAGTGAAAACTAATTTGCTTATCAATAATTTTGATTATGCTTATAGATGGGTGATTTGATTCTGGTGCTACTTCTCACACATGTTGCAATAAAAAAAATTGTATCATTTATATACACATTTAAATAATTCATTTGTTCTATTGCCTAATTCGACAAAGGTTAAAATCAAAGGAACATGTAATGATGACATTGATTTACACAACATTTTATTTGTACCATCATTTCATTTTAATCCTAGTTTCACTTTTTAAATTAATCAATGAAAATCATTTCCAATTTACTATGCAGACTAATAACTTTGTTTTGCAGGACCACAAATTATATACTAATATTCATATATCTTAATGTATTTTAAAATATGCATTATACTAATTTTAATTTGTAACAGTAAGTCATTAAATACTTTTAAATTAATATAACTTTTTTATATCTACGTGAAAGGAACATAATTTTTGAAAAAAATACATAAATAACGTAACATTTAATAATATATATATATATATTTATTGTAATATGTGATTAAATATATAACTTTAGTAAACTAATATCAGTAAATTTTAGTTTTAATATACTTTTTGCAGAAATATAAATATATTCAATATAATATAAACATATTTATATTAGAATAATGGTAATTATAAATATAAATGTAACTTTTCGTGAATAAAATATGTAAATGAGATGTTGAATATTTATAATACATATATTAAATAAAATAATTGTTTTGTTTCTAATAATCATTCATGGGAGGAGTTTATGATTGTTATTATCGGATGAATTTTGAAATTAATGTATGATTTAAAATGACTGAGGTTTACTCGGAGAGAACATTGGCTACCTTGCCAAACTCTGTGAACTGCAAAATGTGACAAAATGTCAGTCAGGAAAATCGTCGAACACTTTGCGTTCCATCGCAGCACACTCTCTTCCTTCCACTTCCACCACTTCTCGCGTCCACTCTCCTCTCATTCCGCTCAATGCCTTCACCAACGAAACCAGAACCAGGACCCTCACTCTCTGTTGAAACAAGACCCAAATGAAATATGCGCTTCTCTATGGGTCAAAGCCTTCTCCTCTCCGCATAACACATCGTTCCCCAACCTCACCGGCTTCCTCTCCAACTTCGATCTCTGGCTCCTCGCATACCAACGCTCATGCGCCCACGCCACTGGCACCTTCCCTCCCCGTAACGCCGTCGGCATCCTCGTTCTCCACTCCCTGCTCTCCCTCCGTAATGCCGTAATCCGCAACCGTTTCCAATGGAACGACAAAACGAACCCTCTCCTTCGCGCCCCCAACGACGCCGCCGCTTCGAAGCCCCTGTCCAAACGCAGACTCCAAGCCGCTATCAAATCCGACGCGTCCTGCTTCCAGGACCGCGTCGTTCAGGAGGTTCTCCTCATGATTCTCGAACCTGTTTTCGAACGCCGGTTCTCCCCCAAATCGCACGCGTTTCGACCTGGTCGAAATGCCCACACGGTCATTCGCACCATTCGGAGTAACTTCGCAGGGTACTTGTGGTTCCTCAAAGGGGATTTAGCTGAGATTTTGAACCACGTGGATCCACATGTTGTGATGCGCTCCCTTGAGAAGGGTACTAGGGATAAGAAAATTTTGGGTTTAATAAAATCTGCGCTTGAGGGGGCGAACATGCGTGGTGCTTCGCGCAAGGAAGAGATTGTTGAGGAGTTGACGAGGCTTAAGAAGAAGAGGGCTACGAAGAAGAAGATTCTGAAAGAGAATGAGCCGAAGCCTGATCCTTATTGGTTGAGAACGTTTTTTAGTTTTGCTCCTGAGGAGGCTGCTAAGGTACCTAATTATGGCCATTGTGGGATTTTAAGTCCTTTGCTTGCCAATGTTTGTCTTAATGAGTTGGATTATTGGATGGAGAAAATGATTGTTGAGTTTTTTAGGCCTAGTGAGTTTGATTCCATATGGAAGTATTCGATTGATGATGGGTGTCATAACCCGGCATGGCCTGAGTTTGTTCCGTCGAGTGGGAAGGAAAAGACTAGGAAGATGGATTATGTTAGATACGGGGGGCATTTTTTTATTGGGATTCGAGGGCCTAGGGAGGATGCTGTGGAATTGAGGAAGAAGATTGTTGCATTTTGTGAGAGTGAGCTTGGGGTGAGGTTGGATAATTCCAAGCTGGAGATTGAGCATGTTACTAGGGGGATACAGTTCTTGGATCATATAATATGCCGGAGGGTGATACACCCTACCTTGCGTTACACGGGTTCTGGAGGGAACATTGTGAGTGAAAAGGGTGTGGGGACTTTGCTTTCTGTTACTGCTTGCTTGCAGCAATGCATTCGCCAGTTTAGGAGGCTTGAGCTTGTTAAGGGTGATAAGGACCCCGAGCCACTTCCTTGTAATCCTATGTTGTACTCAGGTCAAGCTCACACAAATTCTCAAATGAACAAGTTCCTTGAGACCATGGCTGATTGGTATAGGTATGCTGATAATCGCAAAAAGGTTGTTGGCTTTTGTGCCTATGTTGTTCGGAGCTCATTGGCCAAATTGTATGCTGCTAGGTATAGGCTGAAGTCCCGAGCCAAGGTGTATGGAATAGCTTCACGAAATCTCAGCCGTCCTCTGAGGGAGAGCAGTAACAATTCTGCACCTGAATATTCAGATCTTTTGAGGATGGGGCTGGTTGATCCAATTGAAGGCGTTCAGTTTTCGCATATGTCTTTGATTCCATCTTGTGACTATACTCCATTCCCAAGGAATTGGATCCCGGATCATGAGAGGGTGTTGCATGAGTATATACAACTTGAAAATCCCAAATTTTTCTGTGAGTTGCTCAGATCTGTTAAGCAAAAAGGTTTAAATCTGCCTCAGGATGAAATATCTCAAATGGTATGGGATTACAAAACTCACGGAGTTTGTTATTTTCGATCTAACAAGGATAACAAATTAAAATCTGATTTGAAGAAGATAACTGCGTAAACCTAAAATAAGTGGAATCTTCTCAATATCAAGGTTCTGCTTCCAAATTGGTGTGATCTGGTAGAAAATTGGTTTTGAGCCTTTTGTTTGTGGAGTACTTCAGAGTGAAAATCCTTCAAATACTATTATCACGAGAAAAGGTAGCCCGTGCTGACATTATGTACATAAAAGGCAGAACACGCCCATTGGATGGGTGCGCGGCTCGGATGGCAGCATTTTAATCAACTACTGAGTACTGACAGTTTCTAACATAGCAAAAGGTACAAACAAATTTTTTTACGTTGTTGAATTGATAGTAAATGGTGAAGTTGGGATTCCTCGAGGCCGTGGATTTAACATGAAATTATGAATTGAGGAGGATATTTTTCATTATATTAATAAATATTAGTTTCCAGGTTATGTCTCCATGTAACTACTGTTCCAAACTTCTATCTGATTAGATATCTGCTGAATGTTTGCATGTGGATTTCTGGTGATATTAATGAATTATTCTAGAGGAACTTTTAGCTTGGGATATTAAGAGGTAGATGGTCTTTTATGGAATACAAAGAGGAAATTCCACGTACTAATAAATTTTAATTACTGCAAGCTATATTTCTTGGATATCTGCATTCGGTAGTGGGTGGACAAATGTTTGATATTTATAATAATAAAAAATCATATATATTTGGATTCGTTCTCTACATCAAAATGCAGTGCTGTTTTTTTATTTTCTATTACTTCATAACAAATCTCTCTCTGTCTTTCGCTCATATTGCTTATTCTGTTTTTATTTAGTTTGGATTTGTATAGCAGTTGTGGACCAAAAGTCATCTCGTCGTGCTTGTCTAGCATTTGAATCTTTAGCACAGTTTAGTTTACCTACAGGAGTCACCTGACTCTCAGGGATACATATGTTTATTGAGCTTTAATAAGTCATAATAATTCCCTAACTTTTCCCAGAGTTAAGATGGATCTAACATAGTTGGTGCTGAAATTTAGCTTTTAATGTTAGAAATTTTTTATGTAATATCAATCATTTTGTGTATGTTCCTAACTTCATAATTAAACATTCGCTGAAATTCTTGCAACTGCTTAAATTGTTTACCGAATGGGGTTAATTCGATGAATTTCTTCAGAAGTCATTTTAATAGGTAATTGAAATACCAATTACACGCTTGGCATAGGATGTGTGAATATCAATATTTGTTTACTGGAAAAAGAAGCTTTAATTTCAGGTTTATTTGTATACTTATGCAAATGAATAGTGGTAACTTGCATTAGTCTATAGATCTGATTTGGAGACTGCACAGCAAAGTGTTTTTAGATTAGTTGGATTGTTATTGCTTGGATGTATCTACTGTTCAATTTAAGGGAATAGAGAAACTTTTTTGCTTACTTCATTATTCTATATTGAAAACTAGATACCTGCTGGAGATTGGAGACTATTCATGACATGAAGCAAACACTGATGATTGATATACATACAACTTGAGGGAAGTTCTCAAGGTATGGTGTTTATTATTCAGTGTACCACTTTTCCAGGAGCTTCCAGTTAGATCCACCCCAACTGTGGTAGAAACCGTGCTTTCTTACCGACCAATAAACTGTTTGGTAGCCTTTGTCTCTCTTGGCATGATACACGTCCCAAGTGGTGAACCACGGCAACCACTCAGCAGTGCATTTGGAATCTTGATCCACTGTGATAGTGTTGTTGTGGTGTTGGCCTAGTTTGAGATAAAAGAAAGGACTTTTGTCACAGCCAAGTTCCAATTGCTCCTTGGTGTTGTTGGGCAGGTCATTTCGTATGTAAACAACTGTGTTTGGCCTGTGACTCTGAGGCCTAGCAAGTGTTGATGTGTTCAGAAAATAGAACGATTGAAAGAGTAGAAAGAAGGTGAAGAAGGGGTGGTGAAAAGCCATGATTGTATCGCATTGATGGTGGTGGAATTGCTCTTTAAACATATTATTTAGTTGGGGTCTACAGTTCACATAATTCCCGGTTGTTGTACCTTTATCAAGAAAAGGTAAATGGTTCACGGTTCCTCCATTTTAGGAAAACCATTTTGATCTATGCAAGACAAGATTAGAAACCAGCCTGAATCAATGACAACACTTGAATTTTTAACTTACTGCATTAGGTCGGTTTTAGGAAGAAAAAAACCCATTCTAATTTTTCTATCGCTGTTTGCAAGTATATATAAAAGACGTCGTGTGATTTATACAGTTAACTTCATTCATTCAGATAAAAACTTCAAAGCTCATGATTTATTTTTATATTATAAACTTTATAACAAATGAATATTTAATAATATATATCTGGGTGTATTACTTTATTCTTAAAATTCTTAATGAATAAATATTTTTAAACATATAAATTATATATTTAATTAGTAAATTTTTTTTTTGTGATACAAAATTACCTTTTTAACTATTCATATTTTTTTAAAATATTCAAACTAAACTTAGAAATAAAGACAAATATATATTAAAATAGATAACAGTTAAGAAAATAAGTAAACAGGTAAAGATAAAAAGAGTAATTTAAAGTAGGAAAAAACATTATTGACTAATCCTTCGATCAAAACAATAATTTTAAAAATTGAATTAAATATTCATTTTATGGAATTATGATAAGAAATATGACAAAATGATGAAAGTGAAAAAAAATACTCATTTATAAATAAGACTAGAGAGATCATTTAAACCTTTTATTTTGCAATGCAACTATAAAACATTCCAACAATTAGATCACAGTTAATCGTAATTTACTTGAACTAAATGTTTTTATTTTGTAAACATGACATCTCACGGCTAAAAATAGATGAGTTTTAATGAAATAAAGTCTAAAACTGAAAAACCTTGACGAAGACAAAATAATGTGACCTTTCTGTGCTATATGTTACATCAATACCTGTTCGTCCTGTCAATTAATCATTAGACATAAAGTTATTATTTTATTTAAAAGTCATTATATTATTGTATTATTTTTAAGAAGTGAGGGTAGAAAATTTGCTATTCATCCTTACAAATTGTATTAAAAAATAAATTATTTATATTAACACCTTTTAAAAATAAACAGTTATTGATATAACTAGAGATGTGCAGAGATACTTGTCACACTCCCTCTTTGATTCACTTGCATTAATTAAAATATTACTTTTGTAATACTAATCACCATAAATAATCTTATCAAATCCTAATAAATATCAAATATCAATGAAACACAACAATGAGATTAGAAATACCTTACTATACCAGACGCAAGAAAAAAAATAAAAAGGAAACTAAAGAGAATGATGTGGATGGGAATAGACAAGAATAAACTATATAATAATTGTTTTGTTTTTATTGCTTTTCAAGATTATGCATTGATTTAGTATACTCTTCATAATACTACAACTTAAAAAAAAATTATTAAATAAAAATTAATTTTAAAGATAAAAAAAAAATTAATAATTAAATTAAAGATTATTTTAAAGATTAAAAAATTTATTCAATAATCTTTTAATTTATTCTCAAAATATTAAATCATCCAACTCATAAATATTAAATACTTTATTGTAAAAATATAATTTTCCAACTCATAAATATTAAATACTTTATTGTAAAAATATAATTTGACAATTAAAAATATTACACTTTTTATCTCATTCTCATTTTTATCGGGTTTTTGACCATGATGGAGTTATTTTTTTTGCTTTTTACCAAAATGGGGTCTGTTTAAAAAAAATTACAAATTTAGGCAAGTCGTGCCAATTTGGCACGACTTCATATGCACGACTTTTGCCTTGTCATACTGAAGTCGTGCCAACTTCACACGACTTCTGCCCTGTCATAATGAAGTCGTGTCAACTTGACATAACTTATACCACATCATAATTTTTATTTTATTTTATCGTTTAAATATTAGGTAGTAAGTTATGTAATGTTAAAAATTAATTTGATACATAATTTTCTAAGAGTATTAGTTTTAAGGAAAAAAAAAATTGATAATCGTGTATGGATCATGTTTAACGGTAATGTAATACAATAACTTGACTATTTGATTAATTAAAAAATGAAGAAAGTTGTTATTAAATTTGGAAATAAATAGATAAATGAAAATTTATTGTATTTGAAAAATAAATAGAGAATTATTGTTGTGAATTTGCAAAATAAATAGCTTGAGAAGTAATGATTTCACATAACACGTAATGATGAGAAGAGATTAATTAAAACTAAACAAATTAGTAAGATTCATTACAAGATATAAAATAAAAATATAAAGTTGAACTAGAAGTAAATTATTCCAATTTTTACATTACCGTCAAACATGATCCATATACGATTATCCAATTTTTTATTCCTTAAAACTAACACTCTTAGAAAATTATGTATCAAATTAATTTTTAACATTGCATAACTTACTACCCAATATATAAACAATAAAATAAAAATAATTATGACGTGGCGGAAGTCGTGCCAATTTGACACGACTTTAGTATGATAAGACAGAAGTCGTGTCTAATTGGGACGATTTGTGTTTATGAAGTCGTGCTGAATTGGCATGACTTACCTAAATTTGTAATTTTTTTTAAATAGACCCCATTTTGTTTAAAAGTAACAAAAATAACCCTATCATGATGAAAAAACCCATCTTTATCATGTCACATTATTCATCATACCTACACTTCTTTAAGCAAGTTTGTGTGTCTTGTGTTTGGAAGAGTAACTAGGGAAAAACGAGGCTTTTTGAAGGAAGAATATTAAATTGGAGGAGGCAAAAATTGACAATATAAAACCAAAATGCAAACCTGTAAATGTATATGCATGCATGCCACGTAAAATATTAATCCATTCCTTCAATCTTAATTCTTCATCAAACTAACTACATCATAAAGCAAATTAAGAAACAATCATCCCAGCACAATATTAATTTCTTTTTGTTGATGATTTTGGCAATTGCTACAACTCCTACCGTTTGTGCACCGCGGTCTTGGTGGTGGTGGTGTTGTGTTGTTGTTGTTCTTCGTCTTGGATACAGAAAGCAGAGAGAGGAAAGGAGCGTGAAATGCCGGAGGAGTTGGCGAAGGAAATCTTAGAGCAAGAAGGGTCGTCGACAAAGATTTCGGAGATGGTGACCCAGAGGAAGAGCTCTTTGGTCTTGACGCCGGTGACCCTCCACATGCGGTGTTCTTCGACGAAGGCGGTGACCTCGGTGTCGTAGGAAACGGTGCGTCCTATGGCGTTGAAGCGGTGCTCCTTTTTGTGCTTCTGCTTGAGCCAGACGAAGCCGGAGGTGCGGTTGTAGCCCATCTCGACGATGTTATCCAAGGGAAGCAACCCTCTCGGGAGGAGAATTTCGTCGAGGAGGAGGCGTGACTTTTGGCTGCATATCGCTTCGCCCTCGTAGATCTCCGCCGCCTCACGGTGGTGCGCTATTTGTGTGCTTACCATTGTGGTGGAGGAAGTCTCCGGGAGGGGACAGGTAAATATTTTGATTGGGATGAGAAGAGTAGAATTATAATAGAATATAGGTTGTGTTGTGGGGTCAATGACACTTTGTGGTTGAGGTAGTTAGTTAGTTAGGTTCGGATTAAATCAGATCAGAACAGGCTTGTATTTTTCTTCTTCATTTTATATTTATTATTAATAGGAGAATCATACTTTTCACATTTCTTAATCAATATTTTTTATTTTTATTTATTTTTATTTTTATTAATTGAATATAATATTTTATTATTAAAAAGGATTATAAAGTAAAAACAAGAGAAAAACGTGAGTGTAAAACTTATATTTTTCTACTAATAGGATGATGATGGTTTCACACCATTATTTTTCTCTTATATTCAGATTTTATTATAACATTATTATTTTAATATAATATTTTATCACTAAGTATATTCATTAGTGTTTTAATGTTTTTCAGGTGAGAGAGGTGTTTTGGAAACAAATTGTTAATAATAAGTTGATAAGTGTAATTTCTATTAGTGATTGCTGAATTCGAAAATTTAATTTCTATAAAAATTGGACTTAAAAATATAATTCACTGGAAACTGAACATAAAAGGAGAAGCAGTACATAAAAGTGGAAGCACAAGATTAGTGAATAACAATTCAATTACAATAATAACATAGATTGAGACCAATAAAATACGGCATGGTGGGTAAGGAAAATGATAGGTTGATAATAAATATTGATGTGATGAATTAAAAATAAATATATATAATAAAGGATAAATTTGTAATTAAATTATAAAAAAATTATTAAAATAAAATAAAATAAAAAAGCAGCATTGTTTCACTTTAACACTGAAACAAACAATTAAGAGAGTGTCTCCCTCTCTCACTGGTCCTTTAGGTAAGGGCCATAAGGTTGACAACGATAGCATCTTTACCTGAGATTCCTTCCTGATATTAAGAAAGGGGAAGAAGCTTTTTCTCATTTATTGCATTTCATTTCATATATTAGTAGAAGTGATGATTTTACTTGTCTCCCACTTACACAATTTTTTTTCAGATTTAATTTATATAAAAGTCGTGTTACATTCTAATTTGTAATAAATCAAACTTATATAGAAAATACGACACTTGTATTATTATATTGTATTAGTATGAGAACAATTTTATGTGACTTAAATCTGATTCAAAAGTGTGTATGATACACACTTTTTATAAATAAAATCATTAATTTAATTTAATCAATTTTATAATAAAAACATTTTGCCCAAATCCATAATATATAAAATGAATTGTACTAAATTAATGAAAATTGTATTTAATAAATACATTTTGAATAAAATGATGTTTATAAAAAATATATTTCTTCTTATTTTTGTGTTGTGAAAAATAAAAAGTTTAAATTTTTTTATAAGGACTTTTTTATTTTCAAACACAATTTATCCAATTTTATAATTTATCTATTTTAATAAAAAAAGTTGAGAAGTTAGGTAAATTTTTGGATTTTAGGTTGCGCTTTTATTTTTTGTTGATACTTTATATTGCACTCAAGAATAGAATTGAAGTAGAAAATAAATAAGAGGATAAGATTGGCACCTAACCGAACATAATGAGAAGTTGGGTGAAATAAAACTAATGATGTTGCATTTAGATTGTAATCATGGTTTTCTTATAATGTATCTATCCCATGAGTTTCTCTACATCTTTTTCTAATATTATTCATCACATCACTGTTTCATTTTTTATATCAATAAAGATTCTGACTCTGTAAACAGTAACATACTTACTTTCATTCGACAACTTTATAATATAATAATATATTTAATTAAAAAATAAAATAAATATAATTAAAATAAATAGTATAAATAAAATAAAGTTTGTTCACAGTATAAATAAAGTATCAATGCCCTTTTGATATTTCTCTTTCCTCTTCTTAATTTACCATAATAGCTTTGCAAATGCATCATGAGCTGCGAGAACATTTAATTTTAATAACTGACATCATTGCTACAAGATTTTCAATATAAGAATAACATACATAAGATATCTTTAAAAAAATATTAACTTTTTATTTAAACACTTAAAAAATTATCTGTACATTAAATTAAATTAGAAGGATTCTGCAGTGTTTTATAATACATACTTTGTTTTCTTGCTTTAGATGTGGGACAAAAAAGTATGGAAGGAGTGAGTGGTACGTTCTTTGTTCTTTCGATATTGCTAACTTTTTTCTTCCAAGCAACCTTGGGATTACCGCATCTTCTTAGTAATATTTAAGAAACAAATCATTCTCATTATGATCACATCATTCTTTCCACAACTTTCAACAATGACGTGCGTAATTTAATGATTAAAAAAATAGAGCAACAAACACATAAGAACAAAGGAAACATTCCTGCTAACTTCTAACAGGTTGTCAGCTTTTCTCTATAATAATCAAAAGAATGAATTGTTCTTTATATATTATATAGTTATGATTATAATTATATAAACAAAAAGAATTGCTCTTACTCTCTTTTTTTCTTTGTTTTTTGATCTCTTAATGGGGTCCTTAATCATTTGATGATTCCCCCCACATTATCGAAAGATACTTCTGGCACTTGCTGCAACAACTTCCATTCACATACAACAAATCAGGGTGTGCCCTTTTGGTTCTTCCTGAACTCGACACTTTCTTCAGAGTGGTCCCATCACTGCTCTTCAGATTGTGTCTGTACTCCACTGCCACCTGTTCAAAAACTTCCACCTCAAACATGTTAATCTTCACCTTCTGCTTCATCTTATCTCTCACAAATGCAAAGGGTAATTGGTCTCTTGGGTTAAATGCCTCCAACTCGTTGAATATAAGGCATGAGAAGAGGTTGCTACCAAGTCCATGTCTCCTCAATATCAAAGCACTATCTGGGACATCTGCCATAAACAATTCAAAGAGGATACCATAAATTTTTAGGCATAATGGAACAAGTTTGGTTGCAAATTTCTTCTCTCATTATCTAATACTACTACTGTTTAATGACACTCTTATGTGTCTGTTATTAGTTGGATTTAGCTAAGTTTTATCTAAAATATCTTTCTTTTTTATTAATCAAACCAGTGGTAGTTTAAAAAAGTTGGATTAAACATTTCATATGCAAATACATTGAAATGACAATGAACAACCCTTTATTATAGGTATGGACTTGTTAGGGATGATAAACATACCATATGCAAAATGATACTAGACAAGCCAACTGGAAACAAAAATGATTTAGCCAAAGGACAAAATTAGGTACAAAACCAGCATCTCCATGTGAGTCTCGCTCATCGATGTTTTAAAAAAATGAACTACAATTGTTAACAAGTACGTTATGTGTAACAAAAAAAAATGAAGCACTTGGATCAGTTAAATGGCAAGATCCAATACTCTTGCGACACATTTCACTGTGAACAAAGTTAAGGACCATGATTTTTGTGAGTGGTTATCTACTTTCATTATGGAAATTTAATGCTACTTTTCTACCTACTTGAATCTGAAATCTTGTGAGATAAAAAAAAGTTGAAATCTTAGGCCTGGTTCCTTGTAATGAAAAAAAGAAACCTAATAAAGTAGCAGAATAGACCTGTAAAATGTGTGCCAGCGCCTCAACATTAATTTCATAGTTCCATTTCATAAAAGGGAATTGATTAAGGACAACTATGTCAATTTAAGTGAAGTACCCCACATGGGGAAGAAAACTTCCTCCTAGAAGCCTTCACCAGTAAAGATATTTCAGGGTTTATGGGCTATGTAATCAAGTTTCAAGATCCACCGTTTCATGTCAATACACATTAACATGCAATACACTTTCTGATGTGGTGAAAATTGTTTCATTTCTAAGGTTCTTGATATAATGTAACAAATGTAATAATTTGGAAGTAAACAATGTTTTCAATTTTGTATTATGAAAGCACAAAATTCAACTGAAGAAATCAAGATTAAAACATGTCCAATTACCTGACTCATAAGGCTGTTTTTCGGGAGTCCATGGTTGCAGTCCATTTTCACAGTATGTCTCCATTTGCATCTTCAGGGCATTGACATCCAACAATTTCTTCCACCTTGCAGTTGCCATTGCTTCTTCCATGGTATGAACGTAATAAGGGTGCTTTGATATAGCCATGTCTACATCATCAGATATAACAAGTGAATGAATCAACAACAACGGATCAACCATCAGTTGCATCTTTGCATCTACCCAAATGCTGAATTGGGAATTTGGAAATAGCCTATGGACTAAATACTTTGGTATAACTCCGTTCATTGCTGGGTTCTGATACAAATTCTCTTTAGCGACCTTCACAATCCTCCACACACCTATCTTGTATTCTGTTGAATTTATTGAAATCAATCCGTGATGTTGAAGACCTTTGAGGGTGACATCGTCTACAAACATAAAAAAACACACTTCATGCAATGTGTTGAACCCAAGGCCCTTCGGTTGGCGGATTTTATCATGATCATTGAAGATTGCTGAAACCACAACCACACTGTCACACTGTTCCATCGCAATTCGATCTACATCAAGAGAAGAAGGCATATGAGAGAAGCAAATTACTATGAAATATCAAACTAAAAAAAACACTTGAAAATGAAGGATTTAACTCTTTTAAACTGTATTTGCAATTTTAACGTAAATAATCTCTGCCAACAAAATGTTTTATTTTTCCAATGTATGGATCTCAGTGGCATGTTATAAACGAATCAAAAGTTGATGATTGAATATTTCGAGGTTAAATTAAGATCTGACTATTGAATTAATGTGCAACTGACCAGAATCACTGACTGGAAACTTCTTCAGAAATCCGCAAAGAACTTCGGTGTTATGATTTTGATGATTAAAATAGGAAAACCTGGTAAGGGTGCTGAGATTCCCACCGAAAGTATCAGCATTGCCCTTAACATACCGCAGAGGCCGGTTGGTCTCGCGGAAACTCTTGATCTCGTTCACAACATCCAAGTAATCTGAATTCATAACCCGCGACCCTTTAGCAAAAAGTGATCATCTTGATGGCGTAATCGAGATAAAAAGCCGTGATAAGATCACGAGTAGGTAATGGGTACCTGAGAAAAAAACAGGGGAGGTGCATGTAGAACGGCTGGTTGGAACAGCGTACTTGTGTTCTCCATAAGAAGAGGGGTAAGAGAAGAGGGAATTCTGAAGAGGATCCAAAGGGGATGATCGGAAGAAGCATTTGGAGTGAGAGAGAGTGGTGTAGAGAGCAAGGAAAAGAGTGGTGAAGAGATAGAGCAGAGAGAAACAGAGGAGCTTGGAGTAGAGGATGAGAGGCTTAGTCGTGGTTATTAGCCTCCCCATTATCAAAAAGTGATCTTCTTTGGGGATTTCTCTTACATGGGTTCAGTTGGTTCCACTTTGTGTTGCGAAAATTGATGATGTTATTGTTGCATGATCATGATCGTGACCCTCGCGGCGGTTATTTGTCATTTTCAACAATGTTAATTTTGTTCCTGTCTAGGTGGGCCTCCTTCTGATAATACAAGGTCCCAAGTGGTTAAGAATACATAAATCCGCTATTACATTTTTATCTATTTAACTCTTCCCTTAATTAAATGATTAAATTTGGTGGCCATGACGTATTAAAAATGCTCAAGTTCTCCACCCATGGTTTTTTATTAATAAAACCACTGAATACTCCTGTTATTAAAAAAAGAGCCATAAAAATAGAATCCAATAAATGTAGATTATGTTTTGAAAAACAAAATTAAGGATATTTTCATAATGAATTAACTACTTTAGGATGAGACACAGTTAGAGATATATGGTACAATCTTATTTTGTCGATAAAAAAAGTTATATTATTTCTATTATTGATATATTTCGTTATTTAATAATATTTTAGGTAATAAGATATCAAAATCAGTTATGTTTTAAGTGAAATTTATATTTAAAAATTAATTTGATGTAGTACATAAATTCTCATTTTATTTTTTCAAATACTACAAAATTATTGATGATAAAATAATTCATGTATAATAAAATATTCTTATTTTATTATATAACTCACAATATTAAAATATATAATTTAATAATGCATAATTCACAATAATAATTATTGTGAATATTGAAAATATTATTATTGATAATATCGTGAATGCATTATTGATAATACTGTGATTATCGTAATGTTTATAAGAAAAAAAATATAAGAAGATGGTAAGAAAAGAAAAAAAATATAACGTATTATTCTTTTATATATATTTATATCATTTAAAAAAAAATATATATATATATATATATATAAATGTAAGCGTAGGAAATTCTTTAAATTAGAAGTTAATTATGCATCTACTAATCCTATCATTATTAAATTAATTGTATATAATTATGTATATTAATTACGTATAATAATTATATAATTATTATTTTTTTAATAATACTGAAAATAAAATTATATAAAAAAATAACATTTTCTCTTTAACTAAATCGTCTTCACTTTCACTTATGTTTACTTCTTTTTCATTTATTATTTTTCTCTCATTTCCTTTTCTTTACTGCCAAATGCAACATCAATGCGGAACTAAGCTATAATAACTTAAAACCACGATAATTTTTTATATTCCTCCCTTGTGATGCAAATGCAAAAATAATATTTTTATTTTCACAAATTGATACCTAATGTTTCATTTTAAAAAAAAAATATTTTGATAGTTGAATTTTTTATTTTAGTTTTTACAATGCAAGAAGAATTTTTTAAGGAAATATTTTAATTTTATTTCATTCCTAAACACTTTATGTTAACAGTACACATACACTCATGACAATAAATACACAATATTAATAGCTCAGGTATCCGTTATACAAATGAATTAAAAAAATAGTAGATGGTCTTAATCACTTATTAATCATCCCATTAATCTATATATGATATGTAATTAAATAGCATTTAATTATTTGACCATGAGTTTACAAGCTTGAGTTTATGTTAAAAAGAAAGCTTAAGTACATGTGACTAAAATATTTTATAATAAGACCAAGCAGTGTTCAAATATATTAGTAATACGATTCTATAAGTTGAATTGTTGAATCTCAAGCTGTGAACAATGTGGCTATGTTACCATCTCTTGGGTCTGAATCTCTTATGTAGAAATTCACTTAATTTAAAAAGACGATAATGAGAAATTATTTCAACTATTCAACAAGCCCATGCTGAAATTAATAAAATATAATAGAGTAATAATAAGATATATTTTTTATAGTTTTAAGAACAAATACAATAAACATTTGTTCTTAAAACTACAAAAACGTATACTTTATTGTTACTCTACTATAATTTCTATTAATGTAAGCATGGAAGTGCTTGTTGAATAGCTGAAGTAATTTCTCATTATCACCTTCTTAAATTAAGTGGCCTTTTGAGAAGTCTTTCTCCTTTTTTCTGCAACCTTTAGTGTAGCATTTTTAAGTCGATGCACATGTTCTTTAAACGTATCAAAATCGATTTGAGGACCGAAAGCTGGTTCTCGCACTACATTGAATTCATCCCAATGTTCTTCAGCCTTCTTCAAGTCCCCCAGCAAACAGTGTATAATTGCCTGTAAAATATTTCCAAACACAAGGTAACCATCACGATTCATGCACTTCTATGTTCATATTCATGTAAAAATGAGAAAAATGTAATCAAAGTAAAGTTTTTATCAAGGAAATAAACATTAAGCCTAAAGCGTGTGTTACAGAGAATATACGTTTTATCTAATAAGATCTATAATGTTATGGTAGGGTTAATTAATTAAGTAGGTGATTAATGGATTTTAAGAAGGTGAGAAAAGTTACCTTGTAGAGTGGGCGTCGTGCATCTTTGAGAGATTCATCTGCCAAACATTGGCATTGCAAGCCACTTTCTAAAGATGATTTTTTTCCCTGCCATTAACACGTTCAAGGAATTCGTGTCAAATAATTCCCTTAAGGAAAAATGTTAAATAAAAAACTAATTAAAGTGAAATTGGATACCTTGTAGATGAGCACTTCTACTATTAACATTTCAAACTCGTAGGCTTCGTGTGGTTTCTTCTTTTCATTAGCCTTTTTTAATGCTGCTCTGAGTATTTTCTCTGCACAATCTTCCTCTTCCCTCCTCTCCAACTCTGCTACTTTTTGCTTCAATGTATCATATATAACAGACTCTTAATTGCTTCATATATACCAAAGTAATTATATATAAAGAACATATATCTGATCCAGTTGAATCGTATTTAGATGAAGCCCTTTGTTTAAAGATAAATAATAAAGCAAAAAAAGTATAAAGTAAAAAGATAATATCATTAAATAGTGACACTTCCCAACGTTAATCTGGAACATGTTGATGTATCAAACCTGAAGAATTGGTAAATCAGGAAGATCTTGTTTAAGTTCCCACTTAAGAGCAAAGGAACTGTTTAATGCTGTTGGGTTTTCATACTGTTCTGTCATCAATCTGTCCAATGCTGGAAACCCACTATGGAGTTCTCTAACGATGAAGGACCTGGTAGCTTGAAGACGTCTACTGGGCTTGGGCTTGGGCCTTCTAAGGAGCACAAAAATCAAAAGAGAAAGACAGCCAAGGATTACATAAGATATTGCTTTCAAGGCATTTTCCTCGTACTTGGAACTCACGTATGAAATGAAAAATTTCATATCTTCACAGCAACTTTGAGGGAGAGAAAAGTTACAAAACTTTTCTACCAGCTGGTTCATATTCAAGCACTCTTCCTTTTACTCCACAGATTTAAAAGAGAATGAGAGAGTATATTTTTCTCATATTATTCAGCAATATAAATAGTGGTACATGGCTTGTGAAATGTCATCAAGTACTGTGATTCTATGCTTGACTCATAGGTCAAGAAATGAATGTCTTAAAGAAAACCCTTGTTCTAAGTAAAAGATATGTGCTCAAGAAAAAGAAAGAAAAAAGAGAGTAAAAGATATAGAAGCTGCCCGTAGATTATTAGTACTACTACGTAGGGCAATTGATGCATCATGAATAGTGTATAATGTGCAACCACTCTAGATTTCAAAATACTCCTTCGAGCAATTTTGATACAACTAAAAATTACATTACAATGTTATGCTATAACTATGAGAAAACTATTTCTCATATTCGTTAATGATTAATTTGCTTCAACAAAATCCCATTGACCACTTATAAGGTCTCTCTCATATTTTTTCATCAATAAAACCTATATATAAGATATTCTTTCAAAATGTTATATTTTAAGTAAATGGTAGACAACATTTAAATAACAAAAATTACATAACAAAATAACTTCGTCTAAAAGGAATTAAATATATTTCTTAAAATGGCATTTACCATCTAAACGGAAAAAATTACTGTAATAAATTGATCAACTTTTAAGAAACGGATCTCTGAATTATCTAATGTATATATATAGTCAGGTTTTAGTTTAATTTCAGTTTGCTTTTAATTCCAATTTCTATTGCAATGCACTGTCTAAGAAACCTTTTTGGTACTAGTATCTCCCAAACATTTGAATTCATCAAATATTTTTAAAAGAAGTTATATATTTTTTTTTTGGCTCCATAAATTTATTTAAAATCAGATAAAGCTTGCTTTCCATTTCAAAGCTGGGTCCAAAAAAGCCTGGTAAATACAATTTGGGTTTTAAAATTTAAACTCCGTTTGCAAAACCAGTAAGCTTGCGTTTTTTTGTAAACTGTGTGGGTTCTGTACAAACAATCCTTTTCGGCCCAATTAACTAAAGTTTTCTCCAAGCCCACTTTTTTATGACATTAACATTATTAGTTGTTTTCTTCCTGTACCACCATATTACTGACTGCACCTCCATACCACGGAAAATGTTTGAAGTACCATCCCTCATTCGTTTTCTAAAATTTGTTCTGAAAAATGAATTTTATAAGTTATTATATATGTTTTAAAAAACATATTTCAAAAATTCTATTTCAAAAAATACATTTTATGTCTTTTAAAAACTGGTTTACAAAATTTTGTTCCAAAAATCGTGATCCAAATTGTTCTGAAAATTTTGAAATGCTTATTCTGGAACATTTTGAAATCGTTATTCTAGAAGATTTTCAGAATTGTAACAAAAATCACTTTTATAGAGTAAAATATCATTTTAAAAGGTATGATAGTTAGAAATCATTGAAGTCCATGAAGAAAAGGACAGATATTTGTTCCGGAGCAAAACTAATTTTATTTAAAATCTAACGACCAAAAATGGCCAACACTGTGGCAAAGCACAACCTAACAATAATTGGTTGTAATAAAAGTATCATCTCTTTAAATTAACTTCGTTTATAATATAAGTTTTGAATTTTTAATTTAACGTTGTTTATCTGTCTTGAGAATTGTTCTTACAACAAGGACCAAGAACACTTGAAACGGGTTAATCAAGACTAATCCTTCAATCTTGGGCTGAATACTGTCTTGGGCCGGGTACTTCTCTCCTTGATGGTGCTCTCGGCTTCT